>Ga0209700_101501_pt1 | contig 48428 bp, 34 predicted proteins | sample SiratroredBW_FD_187528 | JGI IMG/M metagenome (GOLD analysis project Ga0209700, IMG submission 187528) | Root nodule microbial communities of legume samples collected from California, USA - Siratro red BW (SPAdes) (version 2) | ecosystem: Host-associated > Plants > Roots > Nodule | place: USA...
ATATATATATATATATATATATATATATATATATATATATATATATATATATATATATATATATATATATATATATATATATATATATATATATAAAGACAAAAAAGTGTAATATACCGTTTAAGAATGGATTGGCCATCGAAAAACATAGAAAAAAAAATCAAAGATAAAAGTAATTATATAAACTAAAAAAATATTAGAACATTATGTCCTAAACATTGTACCAATGTCTCTTCAATATTTTGCTTTTATCTTTTATTCTAATGTCCTTAATTATAAATGTTTGGTTTTGGTCAATGATGAATATCTTGCAGCGATGTATTTACATAATTTTTCAAAGTTGTTGTGCAATCATTAATTAATTGTTTAGGTTCAACAGATCAAGCAAATTATTGGATGCCTAATTTTTTAATGAGTATTAACGTAATATATATTTTTAAAATATACTAAACACGAATAATTTAACTACCTTAGTGCTATTTAGCATACTAACAAAAAAATTATACTTTAAATCAAATTAATGTACAGTTGCAAATGAGGTTTTCTCAATAAAAAAGATATATTTTACATAAAATTATAAATAAAAGTAATAGTTGGTCTAAAAACATATTTTATATCCATGTGTAATTTTTCTATATAGGTGTGTGCCATGACATGGGGTTTTGCTTCCTCCATCTCATTTTATATCTGTATTGTTCTTCTTGCATCGGTTTTTGGAATGATGAAACAAGTTGTGCATAATTAATGTGAAAAACTATGAAAAGTCAAAATGCATTGCATTCAAATTCCTCCATTGTTCATTCAAAATCCCCATCCACACCTATTTCCTTCTATCATTCCTTTCTATTATTACAAAATAATATCACACCCAACTAATTTCTATGGTCGTTCTTGTTGTATTGTACCTTATACCAACAAAGCTTGTTATTTGTTGGAAGCTTCAAAGCTAGTTTTTCCTTTGGTCATTTGGCACCGAATCATGCTTCCAAATCCTGTTATTTGACTTATTTTTTTTTTTCTCTGACTCAGTCCTAATGCATAATTCTGCCTTGAATAGGTGTTTCAACACATCACATTAAATATCAAGTAATTCTATAAAACGTGCAACTATATCAGATTATTATTAAATTTGCATAGAAGTTGTTACTAATAAATGGCAATTATTCATTTGAAATTTGAACATCATTAAATTAGTGCGAAAAAGGTCACCACGTTAACGTTTGATAGAGCCGTAGGGGTACCCAAAGCTATGACAAATTATGACGAAGAAGCATGAATTCCTAAGCAAACACGTAGTGATGTTAAGTATTATTTGTGCGTGTACGTTGGTGTGTGTGGGGGCAGAAAGAGATAGCCAAGGACCAATGTGTTTGATTTTTATTTATCTTTACATCAAAGATCATTTTTGAAGAAACCATTATCTTTGGCGACCAAAAGAGAGAGATTTCCCCAAAATAAAGGCAATGTTAGCTTAGATGGTGTAGAGTCATCTAATAAGGTGCATTTTTTAGTTGCCTTTTTCTTTTTAGGTACATGCGTCCTATAACCGTTTTTCTTTGTCTTCTTTTGCTTTGTGTTGTTAATTTCACAATAGTGTCACTCAAGGAGTTGTTAGGGCCTGATCGCGCGATCACAATAATCCATTTTCGCACAAACACTCTGAGCCATAGAAACGATTGAGATTAAAATCTGACGGCTGAAAACAGATCGCCGCAGTGGGTCCATGAAAACTTACGGTGCATTGACACGTCAATAATCATAAAATAGTTATTATAACTAACTAATATAAAAACGTCTTACCTAAAACAGATAAATAAGAAATAGTTGGTATTTCAATTTTCAAATTCTCATCAGATTAAGCTTCCATTTCTGACTTTTCATTTTAATTTTTAATAAAGCATTCCTTTCTTTCTTTTTTTTATTAAATAATACTGTGTTCTATATGTGATATGATAATAATAAAAAAAAAGAAATGTAATTTAATTTAATATAAATAATAAATAAGAGAAAGAAAATTTAGAAAGTGTGGAAATTGTTGTTGGGAAGAACTTGGTGATGATAGGCCCGTCTTTGTTGAATACTCTTAGTTGTTCTTTTTTGTTGGATATTTATATGGTTAAGGCTTCTCCTCCTTCATCTTCCTTTTGCTTCAAGGTTTTTGTATTGTATTGTAGTAAAACTAGAAAGAAAGAAAAGTGAAGAAGTTAAGAGTTGCAGAAATGGGGGTTGGTTCCCAGGATGCCATCAAGCAGTTTCAGGCATTCATTGACCAAGGTCTCTCCCTCTCTCTCTCTCTCACTATCACTCTTTCTCTCTTTTGCTGTTTTTTTTTTCTCACTTTTTTTCTTTTTTTTTTGTTTCTTGTTTTGAATTTCCAACAATGGTAGTCGAGGAGCCTTTGCAAAGAACGTTTCAGGTTAGCATTTTGGTTGATCTCATTATATCTCCTGCATTTCACGGCTTTGATCTGCGTCAATTCCCTTCTATTCTATTCTTTGCTTAGTGTGTGTATGCGTAGGTAGGGCTATGGCTTAGGATGTATTCATTTCATGTTTCAATGGGCTTTTTTTGGTATTGTGGCTGTTGCAATAGCCTTCAACTTCTTGTAACTTCTATTTCTGAATCTTTGACTCATTTTGTGGACTCTGCACTTCTAATTTCGGGATATTTTACACTAATGTCTCCCCGTGGAGATCTGATTTCGTTCCTCTTTATCAAATTGTTTTAACTATATAATCTTTCTTGTGTTTCACGCTTTCACCTATTTTGTAAACTAGTATCTCAGCACAACCGTGGTGATATGTTCTTTCTGTTTCTGGGAATGTTACTAAATTTAATCATTGAATATAATTATTCGACCGTTTATATGAGGATAGTCAATTCACGAGTACTTAATTACAAAAGTTAATAACTCTTCAGCCCTAGATTCTAAATACTTAATTTATGTGTATTCCATTTACCTTTTTCGCATTGGGATTCCCTAAAACTGATATCTTTCTTCTCCTTTGGATTCCATAATTGCCAGAATGTTCATCAAGGCTATGTCACCGAAACTTTAATGCGGTTTCTAAAAGCAAGGGACTGGGATCCTTCCAAGGCCTATAAAATGGTAAAGATATATATCATGCAAGTGGCCTTTTGTTTAACGTTTTGCTTGCTAATAATTCACTGTTGCAACATAATGTAACTGACTTCTGTATTATGTTTCAGTTGGTTGACTGTTTAAATTGGAGAGTGCAAAATGAGATTGACCATATATTATCTGTGAGTTTTTATTATGCCGATCCTTTGCATGACTTCTTTGTCAATACATTTTTTTATGTTCGGTTCTTGTCTATAATTTAAGAGACTTGCTCCTTTTGAGATTTTGTTATTTTGAAAATAATGGCAACATTTTGTATCTTATCAAATATGTCTGTTTGGTGATCTGTTTTTCAGAAACCAATTGTTCCTGCTGATTTATATAGAGCAGTGCGTGATTCACAGCTCATAGGATTGTCTGGTTACTCCAAAGAGGTGCTCATTCTCGGACATAATATTCTCTTAATTCCATTTCATTGTAGTTGTGCATTAAAAGTTTTTGTTTATTAGGAAATGCAACTGCATTTTTAGTCATGTTGCTTACAATGATAGCGCTTAGATGATTTTTTTGCTTTTTATTTTTTTATTCTTAATTCTATTCTTCTTGTTCTGTCTTCCTTCCAGGGTCTGCCTGTCTTTGCAATCGGAGTTGGGCTTAGCACATTTGACAAAGCATCTGTAAGTTTAATTATTGGAAAAAGGGGAAAGGGATTATTGTCTCTTTGGAGCACTATCTGTTTCTTTTTCTTAAAGCTATGTACTCTGATCATTCTTACATTTTTTTTGTGTTTATATTATTCCAGGTCCATTATTACGTGCAGTCACACATTCAAATTAATGAATATCGTGACCGTATAATCTTGGTGAGTATTAGCCTTTAGAGTCTTCTTCATTAACCACATGAACTTTTTTGTTCGTTTGTTTTGACACTTATTTATCTGTAGCCTTCTGCATCAAAGAAGCATAAGCGGACTATTACCACTTGTATAAAGGTTTTAGACATGACCGGTCTGAAGTTATCAGCCCTGAATCAGATTAAGGTACTTTTTTTTAGTTCATTGTGCTATTTGATCCAGCAGCATTGCCATTCCCATGATTAATTGTGAATTTAATGTATTGATAATCTGTAAACATACACAAAACTGAAAATGGTACTCCAATTTGTCGTTTTACTTGTTTAGGTCAATATTTGCTATTATTATTGCTTCATGAAATCAAACTTAAAAGCGGAAGATATTCAGTTCTTTCCCATCTGCTTCATATCTATTCTATATATATCATTAACTTGCTCCTACTGATGCAGTTGTTAACTATTATATCATCCATTGATGATCTGAATTACCCTGAGAAGACTAATACTTATTACATTGCAAATGCTCCATACATATTTTCAGCTTGTTGGAAGGTGAGATTTTCTACCATTAAATGAAGATATTGTTCCTCATGATTTCGCTTCCTGTATGATATCTTTATTTAATATATAGCAGTTTCTGTTGGGTTCCTATTGAGACCTCAGCATGATGTTTAAACACTCAGCATTAGCAGGTTGTGAAGCCACTCTTACAAGAGAGAACAAGAAGAAAAATACAGGTTTTACCCGGTTGTGGTCGAGATGAGCTGTTGAATGTAAGTTCTTTTGTTTGGTTCTGTCCTTATTTCTTTGAACAAGATTGCTGGAGTGCAAACGCCCATCAACTTAAATTATTCCATGATGAAGAAAAAAATGTCAATTATCATGATCTCAGTCGTGGTAATATTCCAGGACCACCAACTAATTTAATAAGGGAGAGAGTTGCAAAAGTAGACAATTGCTTTTCCTTTTAAATGTAACAGTAAAGAACGAAATACACAATTACGAACAGAAAAATGCATTAGGAAAAAAACCCAGATGGCTGTTTATCAGAAAAAAGACCCACCTAAAAAGAACATTAGCAGAACAGCACAAATATGCTATGTGGGCATTTTTTTGCTGCATAAACTTATGTTTGAAATTCTGGCATTTCTTTCGACCACATTACACAGTTACACCTTCACAATGCCTCTGAAACTAGTTGGAATATTTCAAACTTCGTACCAATCTCTTGAAACACCAACAGCGGTTAAAAAATATAGAAATGAATTTATTGCATATGCAGAATTAGAGGTCATAAGAGAAGACTAGGGAAGAGTTCTGTATTAGTCTCTGCGGATCCCTAATCCAACTTGTCTGTCTGTATATAAATCAATCTCTCTAAGAAATTATATTTTATGGGTTGATTTTTTAACAAAATCTACGCTTTGATTTAAAGTGTGTATTATTTACATCTTATCTACGCATTAAATTAAAATTGTTGTACCTGTCAAAATATCTTATGTAGAAAATGATTTTAAAAGAAAATATCAAAACTTCGTATCCGACTTATTTTTGTTTAAATTTCCTAAAATTTTACAAGCATTACTTGCATAATATCTGTTATACTTCACTTTATGGATTTAATAAAAATCATTTTATTCACGAGTAACCACTTTTATATTTATTCCTTTTATTATGTTCGTGATTTGGAAAATTGAAGGCTTACTCTGTGGTACCTGTTATCTCTTTTTACTTTATCTTAATGGATTTAACTAATTAAATTTGGTGTGCAGGTCATGGATTACTCCTCTCTACCACATTTCTGTAAAAGAGAAGGCTCCGGATCATCCAGACATTCAGAAACCGGAAGTGAAAATTGCTATTCCTTGGATCATCCCTTCCATCAAGAGCTCTATAACTACATCAAGCAGCAAGCCAGACTCCGTGAAGCTGTTGAACCCATCAAACACGGCTCGTTTCATGTGGATTTTCCAGAACCACCTGATGATGAAGTTGAGATTGCCAAGACTATAGAGTCAGAGTTACACAAGTTTGAGAACGGCAATGGTGTCTAATACTTCAATACTCTCTTTTAGATTACTGTTGAGACCTCTGAATCAGAGATCTTTTGTCTGTACAACCAATGTAGAAGTACTCCAGAATTACTTATATCAGAAATCGGCCTAATTAGTTAGCGTTGTTTACGTATATTAGGAGAAATTAAGGGGTAGTTGATTAAATGCAAATCCCAGCTTTACATCGTGTCATAATGCAAGACTTCGATATCAATATAATATTTTATCCTCCTGTTTCTTTTTACATTTCTGGTCTTCATATTTCTTTGATTTTTCTTTCCCAGTTCAAATATAAAATACTAATTTATATTCAAAGCATTATCGAGCGGCATAAGTGAAATATCGTATGATTTATGTCCCGCACTTGAAAACATTGTTCAGATTTGCGTTATTCTGCATAAAGAAAAGCTCCATTTTAGTTTTTCCTTGGAATGTATAGGAGCCAGAAAGTTCTTCATTAAGGGCCCTAGGGACAAGAAAAAAATATAAGTTGTTGACAATAAGAAATTGCGTTTGCGCATTCAAATTGTTTTCGAAAGATGGAAACATCAACATAGTATGCGGCGTACCGAAAGAGTTGATACTACATAAGTGATGGACCATCTTCCAATATATAAGTAGAAAGGCACCACAATAACAAGTTACTTCCTTTCCCATCTACATGTCCAATATTTTGACTTCTATTCTGTGGTCAGCGAGATTGGTATTACAGAATGTTCCAATTTCTGAGAAGCATCATCGGATATAAGTTTTTGTTGTTGTTGTTGACGCCATCTCTTCAGCTCAGTCTCAATTGCCACTTTAAATGAGTCTGCCAACTCTGCACTCCACAGGGCCGTCTCTGTAGCAGCCTTTGTTTCTTCAATGGCCTTTAGATTAGTTTCCACCTTTCTGTCCACTTCATTCTTTCTTCTATAGATTTGTTGAAGCTCTGCCATCGCAAGTGCCTCTTTCTTCTCCACCAATTCCTCACACTCCTTGGCCTTTGCTTTCATTGCCTCAAACTCCTCATTTGAAATCTTGATTTTACCACTGAATTTTGAGTTCGGAACTTTACCCACTTCAGATAAAATCTTTATCTCCTTAACGGCTCTTTGTTCTGCTGCTTTTGCCTCTCTAGCCTCCACCAGAACCAGCTCAAGTTTTTGCTCTGCTTCTTCAGCCACAGCCCGGGACCTTTCGGCTTCTCCCTTCAGCTCTTGAGCTTTTCTCCTCATCTCTTCAGCTTCTCTTCTTGCACCTTCCGTCTCCAATTGTAGCTTCTGAATTTTCTTACTCTGTACATAGAAGATATCAGCTTCTAAGTCATCCACAGTATTTGGTGCAGGTTTTGCCTCTCCCATTCTCCCTTGCAGTTCATCAGTGAGATTAGCAGCGAGAGCTTCCGCTGCTTGTTCCTTCTCCTTCACTCCATCTTGCTCATTCCTCACTTGCTTCAATTCTGTTCTGAGAAAAGCCACCAGTTTGTTAAGGGAGTTCTTTTCTTCAGCAACGTCCTCAAGTGTCTTCGTGGCTTCTTTAAGCTCTGAAGTTAGAAGCCTCACAGAATCCATCTTAGAAGCATGCAGCTTCTTAATATGTTCTTGAAGAGCCTCAATCTCTGCACTTGTTTCTGCAAGTTTGACATCTAGATTTTGCATGAGCTCTGGATCATATTCATTCTTCAAGGAGTCCAAATTGTTCTGTACTTCTTCCTTGGCATTTTTGTAATAACTCAAAAGTCGGGCTTCCCTTTCTTCTTGGGATTGTTCAGCGGCCAGTTTCAATTGTTCAATGGATGCTTTCATGGCCGCAATTTCATTTGAGAGTTCACCGATTCTTTCTGAGTTCAATTTTGCAGAACGTTGAGCCTCTCCTGCTGCTTGCAATGCTGCCAGCTTGGCCCCCATAACTGCATCAAGATCCTGCCTTATTTTGGTGAGTTCTTGCTTGGAAGAATCAAGTTCATTTATAGTGGTGACATACTCCTTTCTTGCATGTTCTAGTTCTTGTCTCCAGGCTTCATATCCCACGGCTTTTAGGGATAGCGTCTTTTCAAATCGCCTGCTCTGGGATTTCACAGCTTCAGCAGCTTCCATTGCGGATTGTTTGGATTCTCTTACATTGGCCAGCCTAGTTGTCAAGTTCTGAAGTATCTCCTTGGCACTCTCAAGGTCAGAAAGTGCTTTGGCTTTCACGGCCTCAGCATTATCCACATGTTTCTTTATCTTGTCTAATTCCTTTTGAGCCAAGATAAGCTGCGTTTCCTTTTCAAATACATTCTGCAAATTTTGAAGAAAAAACATGAAAACCATTTTCTACGAACCACAAACATGCAAACGTGTCTCATGCAATAATCTTATTAACTTTCTCATACATTAACTGGAATCAGATTCAAGGATACAAAAAATTAACGTTGGATGCATACCTCTGATGATCTTCTCTTGACAGAAAATCTGTCCCTTGGGATGGCTACCTCCCCAAATAAACTGACAGCAGCTTTGACGGATTGGAACGGTGCCCTTGTGTCAATTTCTCCAACCTCTCCCCTTGGAGAATTCAGCTTCTTGAGGCCAGTCATTTTCCTTGCGTTAAACTAGATCGTTTCTGCAAGATAGATTGCAATTGTATGAATGAAGGGCATATAAGAAACTCAATAAAAATGACATTTTTATTATATTTTATGATAGAAAAAACGGGGAGGAATGGTGTTACGTGATAGAAACAAAGATGAAGCCAGAGGAGCCCGTGGGAATTTGAGGGGATCACGTAGAAGTCATATAATAATATTCCAGAGGAAAGGTGTTGGAACTCAAAAGAACCCTGATGAAACCAAAGGTTTCCCTGAGTCCAACGTTTTCCATTTGAAAAGTCTGGCCCTTTGAAAAGAACATCCGGGATAATGGTTGGTTAAATCTGGTGGTTGTAGAATTAGTTTTCCTATTTTAGGTTAGGGACAGAGACTTTTCTGCTGGGGCTCACACCATATACCATTCGAATTACCAACCAAACAGGATGATCAAATACATAAAGGACCTTTTCCTCTTTGTAATTATGAAAAAAAAAAAAAAAACATTAGATTTAGGCTACACGCGGAACACCAGAAACACTATATCATGTTTTCTTAGATGTTGGTTAGTTAGTTAGTTAGTTAGTTATTGCTGTCTCTATCTCACATTCCAGGACTCTCATCAACCGTACTAAATTTTGTACATATTGTATGTTATTAACGACTGCAAGTTTATATAGTATTTTTGCACCAGTTTTCCTTTTAAGAAAAAATAAATAAAATATTTTTTTTAAAATTAACTTGTATATAAATTAAATTGTAAAAGTCATTTCCTATAATTTCTTCAAACATATACATAATGAAATTATTTAAAAAAATTTGGAATCTTGTTCTATGAAAGTTAGATCCTTCCATGTTAAATTTAATTCACCTATCATTTTGTACTTGTTAATTGAAAGTTTTGGTGATAATTGAAGGAAGAAGCAAGAGGTATTAATGGATTTTTTTAGTGGTGCGCGTAGTAACGGTAATTGTTAGTTGAAGAGGTCAAAGTTTTGTTAGTAGTTTATCTTATTTGTAGGAAGCCAAGAGATGTTGGGATATGCAGTGCCGCTGTGTTTTAGGTGCTTTAGTTAAATAGAGGTCTCATTTTCATAAAATTACCTTCATTGTTATTTTTTATGTATTTATTTATGTTTTGTTGCATTTTCGTTTCAAAGTAATAACAATGAAATAATACAGTGATCCCATGATTATTGCATAAATTAAGATAACGGCTTCCCTTTTAATATATGTTGCAGTTTGGTTTATGAAATTATAACTTTTTAATATTATTTTATCAATAATTTAATTCTTGGTATTATTTTATCAATATTAATTCATTCATGAATTGACCAATAAACCTTTAAACTAATTTTCAAAATATAAGATATAATAAATGGTAATAAAAATGATAACAATAATTTATAATTATTACTGAATAAAGCTGTACCTTAGAAGAAAGATAAAATTGTTGAATAATTTATTTCTATAATTGAAACTAAAATTACCATTTCTTTAAAATAAAAAAATTCAACTCAATATTAGCCAAACATATTTTATTTTGAAATTTACGTTTAACAATAAAAACTGAAAATCACATAACTCCATAGAAGCCCTTAACTATTAATTAAGGTGCAACCCTTTCTATTTACACACATAAAATGATGAAGCATCAACAAATCCAATAATGCTATAACATTTAATATCATGAATTGAAGAGTTTCATTGTTTTTATTTAAATTGGGAAGATGTGTCTATTCATAAACAATTAAAAATAAGAATAACTCCTTCATATTAGACAGTAAAAAAAATGCAGAATGAATCAAGTATCAAAATAACTAATTAGACTATTTACAGTATAAAGTATCATGTGTGCTAAGTTTGCTAATTTTTAAAACTACTTAATAAATAAAATTTAAAATGATTTTTTTATTGAATTAACATGATAACTGCAAGCAGTTACACTGAAACCGTTTCTTCCATTGATCAAACTTATTACATGTTTTTGTCGTTTTCAAGAGAAAATAGTTGTATTGCTGTTGCAAAGCAGTAAGATGCAAGGAGATCGTTGTCATAATAAAGAACGTCCCACAGCAACTGGCCTGCAAAATTGGAGAAACCTCAGAATAATTAATTAGTTAATTACAACTTTTTAAGCTTCAATGAGATAAGGTAGAAATCCCCAGAAAAGAATATGATCTCATATAATTAAGTGCACTGCAGAGTATTAGAGAACTGAACTATGGCTAACCAAATTGAAAAGGCTTACATGAGCTCAAGGACAAGAGCAGATGCTCCTCCTCCTCCATTGCAGATGGCGGCAACACCATACTTCCCTCTCTTCTGTCTCAATACCTGAAATACAACTTGGATAAGATATTGATTGCATGAACGAGATTGAAAAAGAAGAGTAAAATCACATCATTCCAATGAGAGTATCTGCAAATATAACAAGAGAAGATGTTCTTGGTTTCTTGTTATTTGTGTTTTGTATTTCTTGTACTTATACTTTGTAGTTTATCCTTTAGTTTATTTCAATTCTATCCATAGCTTGCGTTTGAATTCTTCTTTTGATTCGGTCAAGCAGATTAGTAATGTGCCTAAATCTTCCAATGCATATACAAATCTTACCAGATATATATCCACAAATCACAAAAATTTGGGAAGTGTAGAGACCACACCAGAAGCATAAAATGTAACGGATAACAGGTGCATGATTTAGAAAGAAATTGATAAGTAACCAAGGTCACAATTTACCCCTAATAATGTGACTAAGATTCGAGCTCCACTGCAACCCAAGGGATGCCCCAATGATACAGCTCCACCATGTACATTAACTTTTTCCTGCATTTGACATGAATTATCTATTATTAAGCCATTGTTCTATGACAGGGTGGAGGAATCAAAATGCCGAAGCAACCAGATGGCCAAAAAATGATTTTATTAAATAAAAAGAGGCAAGGAACTGAGGCACTTGAACACTCACAGGATTAAGACCAAGAAGCTTCTGATTTGCAAGAGCCACAACCTGCACAGAAGAAGTTGGGGCATCATTAGCGTGTTCACTTGAATGAGCAAAATATGTGTCGTATTTCTTACAGAAAAAGCTTCATTTATTTCATAATAATCTATTTGAGAAGCCTCAAGGCCGGCATTTGATATAGCCTTTGGTATTGCAAGGGCAGGAGCAGTTGTAAATAATTCCGGTGCCTGCAAAAACACTCATTCTTTAACTCTAAATATGCTCGTATTAATCAAAACCAAATCAGGTTAACACTAGCTTGTTACAGCACCTTAGCTGCATCCCCATATCCTTTTATCTTTGCAATTACGTGCAATCCAAGCTCACGTGCCTTCTCTCCACTCACTAGTACTAATGCAGCAGCACCATCACTGGTAAAATCAATAAACCAATCGATTATCAATACAAGACTAAGCAGTTTAGAACCTTATGATTACGGTACCCTATATTGCATGACACAGATATCAATTTTTTAGCAATCTTCTCGCAATGAAAGAAGGGCAAGAACAAACCCCTTAGAATTCAGGTATCAAGGAACACAAGGAAAAGGAGGAACCTTATGCTAGAAGCATTGCCAGCAGTCACAGAACCCCCAACCTGTTTAAAGCTCGGTCGAAGCTTCCTTAGTTTTGCAGCATCAAACTGACAACATAAACACAAATATTAAGTAAATGTAGGAATTTCCACTATAGTACAAATGAAGCACGCAAATTCATGTCATATTTCGGTTACAAAATGACTAAAGATACTCACAGAGAATAACAACTTAAACCCAAAATCTCCTGATATGCACCACAGACCAAATGATCCATTTCAATTAGTTAACGCATTTGTAAATTAGTCTATTTACCTTTCCCAAACCTTCATCTTTATCAACCAGCGTGGAAGGCTTCCCTCTTCCACTGGAAACCTCAACCTGAATGTACAAAAAGCATTAATTGAAAATCAAATCAACATCACTGCATAAGTTATCAACTGAATTAGATATAGGCAGGAATCGTTATGACACCGGAACTATCTCCCAAGCAAAATGACCAGCGTTTTGTGCAGATATTCCTCTCTCAAAGCTTCGAATAGCGTAAGAGTCCTGGAAAATAACATACATTGCCAAACAGAACAAAATTACAAAAACTTGATTCAACTAAAGACTGAAAGGAGTTCAAAAATAAAACATTCTTCAGGCTTCAGCTCCAAAAAATGTTCAAGAAGGAGAAATAATGTCATGGGACAAGAAGGTACAATTGTCAGATCAAAATTAGGAAGATCAAAACTGCAAGATTCTTGATTTCCAAGAACAATTAAAAGGATAGTATAGGTGGGAAGGGACATATTAAGTTAGTTGAAGCAGTTAAAGGATATTGAAGCCATCAACAAGAATGAAATGCATTACAAAATTTTAATAGGTTGTTCACCTAGAAACATTACCTGCTCATCTCTTGTTATGGCATGTTGATCTGCACATAGTTCGGCACAGGCTCCCATGCCAAAGTCATTATAGACATCCCAAAGGCCATCTTTGACCATACCATCAATGACAGTATCATGTCCATACCGTGATCCTTTCCTGTTTTAGACACAACATGTGCAGAATATGGAGACACTCAACATCAATAACTAACCAAAAAATGTAATGATGGTCCAACTTCATCCAATGTTTAAGCACTTAAAAAAACTAGTTAGGTGGCATACACTATTTACTGAAGCACCAAAACATAAGAAAATTGATTTCAACGAGGCAGGTAAAGTAAAATCATTCTTCCATCATACAAGCTGATTTCATCAGATTTCAAAATCATCATCTTTTATGTGAAAACTTCAGCAATTGATTAAAGAAAATCAAACCTGGCTTCTGCAAGATACTTAGGTGAATTTGACATGCTTTCCATACCACCAGCCACAACAATATCATTGAGACCGAATTGTATGGTCAGGGCTGCAAGCATGGTAGCTGCGATCAAAAAAGGGAGACCATGATTTCACAGTAATCCATATGAAAAAAAAAAAAAATCCTATATTTAAGTGGGAATACCCTTCCAAATGAACCAAAAAGAACCATACCTTTCATCCCTGATGCACACACCTTGTTGATAGCTGTGCAGATTACAGATGTAGGTATTCCTGCACCTAATGCAGCCTGTCTGGCAGGAGCCTGCCCTAAATTTGCACTAAGAACATTCCCAAAGAACACCTCTTGCACTAGCGATGGATCCACATTTGCTCTCTTGAGAGCATCTGCATATTGGTCATCAACTTAAAACAGGAGTAGGAGCAAGAATTTGCCTAAATATTTGCTGACTTCTCCTCCTATTAATTGAAAGTGGCAAGGGTGGTGACCAAGAAATAAAAAAGGGGTAAAGTAAAGGAAAATAGCATAGTGATTTACTCCTAATAACAATTGAGCCTAACTCTGTAGCAGAAAGAGATGACAGGGAGCCAAGCAAACCGCCCATTGGCGTCCGAGCAACGCCAACAATACAAACATCTGTACCAACAAATTCACACAGATGAACAAAGTTAAATGCATTCTTATCAATTCTGTTTCCATCAAAGGTGATCCATCGTCACACTACAGAATGAACACATAAAATCAGTATGCTGAGGACATAAAAAGAAGCATGAAAGTTGTGATTTTAAGAAAAAGGGTGAATTGATAAATGATGATTGAAAACAAGCTTGAAAGTTGCAGCTGAAAAAACCTCGGGATTTCACAGAAGTAGACATGGGCGGCGTCCGAAATTGTGGAAGAAACAGGAAAGATAGCCTTTTTATCTGAAAAATGAAATGATATGATATGAAAAATGATGACGCAGTTTTATATAACAAATACAAAGAGAAAGAGAGTGAAAGTACGGATCAGAATGAAATACGCAACTCACCTAACAGTGACAGAGTGTTGTGAAGCAAGTAAATTCAGAACCATAATCATACACATTTAACACTGTTTCATTTCTCCTCTTATCACATCATATATCTTACAAAACCAAAATTTTCTGTATTAGTGTGTAGATGAATATAATGTGCATCAATCATTTTCTGACTAACAAACAAAAACGAAAAGAAAAGTTTTGGTTTGGTTGGAAAACTAATGTCCTAACGGAGGGCCCCACTTCCCATTCATCCTAATCATCGCCACCTATCTCTATCCATTTATCTATATTTTAGGATTAGCTTTAGGGTATGGTGCGCTTGGATTGTGTGTCATATTAACTTAATATGAATATACTTACTTAATGATATATTCCAATAAATCTATATTATCTTAAAGTTTTACTATTTTTGTATAGTTTATCTTTCTGAATTTGTAAAATAAATATTACTAATTATTAAAGAAAAATACATTTTATTACATGCATTTCATCATCAATAGGGATATAATGTGATTAATTGAGATTTTAACTTGTTTGTAGTACTTGTATCTTTCGGTCTTACTTTCATGTATATGTATGCATATGTTTTAAATTTTAATAAGATGCAATCATTTTTACCTTAAATTTTCATTTTCATCATGGGTTGAATTAATGTTTTAAAAGAAAACAATTTTTTTAATGAAACAATTAGAAGGCAATAAAATTTTAATATAAAAATCTAATTTCAATATCCATAACGATTAAGTTAGTTAGCTATTAACATTTAAAAGTAATTCTCATAAGATAACACTTGTACTTTTTATTTTATGATAAAATAGCATAATTAATGAAATAAACAAGTCAAATGAATTATGAAATATAGAATTAGAAACTCATGGGTGGGTATCCGTTCAAGTAAACTGGGCTCAATCGGATATGTGTGTATTTATTTTATGACAAATTCTTCCTTCACCCCCGTACCCTCTTCCTGCACCCTCATATAATTTTTTTATTCCATGACTGCCTTTCATAAAATTACATAAATACCTTTATCATTTTTTGAAATTGTGAACCGGATAGAGGTGCATCCGGTTCTCATTTTTTTAAAAAAATACAAACCGGACGACCTCATCCGGTTCTCAACCCAGCAGATCGGAAAATCCTCAAATTCGCCGTCAACAGCCTCCCAAATCCCAAATCAACTACTCTAATCATCAATATCACCTACTAATTGCTAATAAACATCATAAATTGGTTACCTAATGCTTCTATGAAGGATTAATTGAAAGATTTTGAATAACGAACGGAAGTCGCGAATGGCTTACCTAAACCGGACGAAGGTTCTCTTAACCGGATGGTTAGCTAACGAAACGGCTGAAGGAAGTATTTGGCTCACTAGCACAGCGGGGAGAGCTTTGGATGATGTTTATTAGCAATTAGTAGGTGATATTGATGATTAGAGTAGTTGATTTGGGATTTGGGAGGCTGTCGACGGCAAATTTGAGGATTTTTCGATTTGCTGGGTTGAGAACCGGATGAGGTTGTCCGGTTTTTATTTTTTTTTGAAATGAGAACCGGATGTACCCCCATCCGGTTCACAATTTCAAAAAACTGTAAACCGGATGACCTGGACATCCGGTTGGGAAGGGGAGGGGTTTTATTAAGATAGGGGTATTTATGTAATTTCATGAAGGGCAGTTATGGAATAAAAAAATTATATAGAGGTGCAGGAAGAAGGTAGAGGAAGAATTTGTCTTATTTTATTGCTCTTATTTATTTCCGTTTGAAAAAAATATAAAAAAAGTTGAAGTTGGACCGAACAGAATCAAAGTATAACAAATTTCATTGAATAAAATTAATCTAAAACGTCAAGGTATAAAGACATGTAAGAATGTTAACTAAATCTTATAAAAAAATCCATTAAAATATGTGGATATAATGTGATAAGAATGTTATAAAAGTATTTTATTATAATGATTACTCTTTTAAATTATTAAAAAATTAAAGTATAAATAAAAACTTAGAAAATTGTTTTTATCATTTAAATAAAAATTCAAAATTATCTTAATCAAAGAAAAGATGGACACAAGTATTGCCTATTTGACCCGCAACAATAATATACACCATTAAACTCTTAATCTAGTCAACTCCAAAATAATGTTTAGACCTACATTCAATAAGTTGGATATTAACTGAAGAATTGACAATTTATTTGAATATAAAGTTTAAAAATGAATTTGAATTTAAATGTTTAGTCACACCTGGTCAACATATGTTATTATTAAACTTTAAATAAGTCTTTTATTATTCTTTCTAACATATCTACTAAAGTAACCTTTGCTTAACTAAATAATCCCTTTCAAATACTTTCATAATTTTAAAAATATTTAACTGTGTAAAAATATACGTATTATATAATTTTCTTCACCATTACAATTAATTAGTTTCTGTGTTGATTTTGTACTTACAAGATCTTCATGGAGAGCAATAGTTAAAATGGGATATTTATAATCTTAATAAGTAAAAGAAACAATACCATGTACAAAAGTTAAATTAGTTAAAATAACCACATTTACATTAACCATCATATCTCAGAATATCTATAATCGGTTGAAATTAATAACTTAGAACGATAGTATAAATCAATTGAAATTGAAAAACAAAACTACCATTATTAAGATTGAAAGAACACTGAATAACAGTAAAAAAAGTTTCATATGTTTGATTGAAATAAATTTCCTCATCCTCAAATCCTAATCTCACACCCTATTAAAGCTTATTTCATTCCAACATTTTACTTCTGTACTAAAATTATTTGAGTTCTAAACTTGTTAAATTTACATCTGTATTCCATTAAGTACAAATCACCAAAATCTGAAATGTGGAAGGGGTGCTCATAGCTAATATAAGAAGGGAAACTAGTTTTTCATTCACTAATCTGTGATCCAATACAAGACCATGAAAACAATTTCATTTGAATATGCAGCTTCAAAACTAACTGCTAAATCATGTTGAAATACTATCTATCAATGAAGAGTTAATAAAAAAGAGTAAGGAAAGTTGCAATATAAATTAATTTGAGGAAGTGATCAACTTGATAATCAATTGTAGCTCCCCAGACTCAACCCCACGAAGCCTTAACCAAACATTTTGAACCACTTCACCATTAACACAATTGATACTGCTTTCACGGGCAAGACAATTTTCACTGTCTGGTGTCACCTTCCTCAATGTTGTCTCACCAGATGCAGAGGACACCTTTAAAATATCTCTTAATCTTGATGCAGATATCAATGGTTGAAGGTTCAGATAACTGCTCCCCATCTTGTCATCAGCCTTTAAAAAATCTTTGTCAAACACTTCCTATCCAAAAACCAATAGTCACACAACATCAATAACTGAAAAATAGTCAGTAACCTTACACAAGAAGTTTGAACCACAAATCTAGTGCAAACTACCCAAATCTCTTACCACTGCCCAGTACATTACATGTAGTAAATTAATTGCCTACTCTTTTACTTCTCTTTTTAGGTCATCTCAAGATTTTTTCTTTTCCATTCAATCAACTTCCAAATTGATGTTGCAATCAACTAACAGGTACTAAATTTTTAATCTGAAAATTTTATTTTGTATCTCCAAAACTCAATATATATATACAAATGCAAGTGAATGAGGAAACTCACCAAATTCAGAAGTCCAAAAGGTTCAGTGAGAGTGAAATTCAGCTCTTCATTCCAAACAGGATTCAAGGAACAATGGATGACTCTGGTCTTTGCTGTCTGATTCATGATATCTAACATGTAAAACTGTTGATATGAAAAATAGAAACAAGGCAAAATTGAAATGTGAATCAAAGTTACCTGATTCCCCAACTTCACAACAACATAAGGGTCACTGCTCTTGAAATCCCGGATAACTAGTTTTTTCCCTTGCACAACAATCACTTTTAGCAACCTCAATTGTTGTTCATCCATTAACTCCTAAAAGAACATGAGAAATATCTATTTATCAACCCCACCACATCAACAAAAACATGCAGTGGACTAAGACAGAGAATGCAGAAAAGCAACAAATTAAGCTAAATTAGCACGCCCACTTACCCAACAATAACATAAACTAAACTATAGGAAAGAAAGTTTGAGACTTGTTGGTGATGATGGAGAATATTGTTGCTGTTAATTGTTCATCTCACTCAAATTTAATGCTAAAAGAATGTCCTCGTCCCCCCCTGCTGCAGGTAACAATACAAAGCTACAACAATAAAAAAGGCCAGGTGCCGGTCATTTGTTTGCCGTAGCATTGACCATTGACCAGAGACTTATGGTGGTGTGAACAAATTTATGCTCGCAGAATATTACAAATTTCTGTTTCATTTTACAACATTCAAACTTCTTTTCTTATTTCCTTTTGCCATTCATACCGAGAAATCTTTAATAACGAAGACAAATTTTCAACTGTTTGAATATTTGCTCTTGTATTTACAATTTCACCTGCCCAAACTAATTTATTACTAAAACTTTACTTCAAAAAAGAAACTTGTCAATGAACAGTAAAGATGCTCACTGTTACTACCCTTTTTTCAAAGCGTTTAATTTTCAGACCTGCTTTAATGTGAGGTTGGTATAACCAAAACATGATTTGTCTACAAACTGATTTAAGCATTTTGCTTCCTATCCATGTCCTTGAGCACATCAATCCAATAATTGAATCCTCTTTATATTTTGAATATTTTCTTCTATTAATTTTAGCCATTAAATCACATTTTATTTTAGACGAAAAGTTCAAACAAGAAATGTTAAAGCAAATTAAAGTATGCAATAAAGTGGATTTAACCCTTGTTTATACTGTTAATCAAGCTATGTTTTTGGCTTCCCAAAACATCATGATTTTTTAAATTTGATCGATCTTTTTTAAAAGTGGCTCATAAAACACTATCATTTCCCATATAATCTGATTTAGTTTGCGTATATTTTATTTTCAAATATCATAACTTCGTTTTGATTCAGTCCCTCATTTTTTCAGCCAGGTATACTTAACAAATAAAAGCCTAATTGACAAACCATGGTGGCAGAAAAAAAATGAAGGACTAATTATTCTCTTTAAAATATTATCTTTAAATTTGAAGAGAACAGAAAAAAAAAAAATAGCTCATTATTTTGGTCAGAACTCAACTATTTGACAGCACTAAAAGAGTGATTCTACTGTCCACCATTCTTCGTTTGTTTCATGCATTTAATTTTTATACCTTCTATTTTAAGTGTCTTAGAATTAAAACAATTTTATACCAAACCATTAGTTACAAATCGAATGTACATGTTTGCACCTTCATTTATAAGATGCATGTTAAAAGTCGGCAAGAGCACACTGGTCAAATCACAAAAGGTGAAATAATATCACGTCAAGAATGTTTCATGATTTTCGATGGTCTCTCCTCTTGAAAGTGACTCCTCAGAAACATGCCAAAACTAATCATTATAAAAAAACTATGCTAAATTAAGAATGGTTTAATGGTATCTATTACAGCCTTGGGATAATTTACCCAATTCTCTTCCTTAAAAGATGGTATCTAATATATTGTGGGTGATTTACTTAAACTCCCTGTACTCGCATCGATTTTGGTGCAACTGGTTTAATATAAATTAAGGACAGGATGATAAGGTCACCTTTTTGAATTTTATGTGGCGAAGTACAAATATGTTGAAGTCCTAAAGATACAGATGCAATTACCCCACCTATAGCTGTACACATGGTTGATTGACCGAGTCAATTATATCAATTGTGTGGGAAGGATGAAGGGCACCTAGATAAATCATATTCATGTGCTTCACCTATCCCCTAAACTAATAATTAAAAGCTAATTTAGCAGGAAAATGGCCCTAAAGAACCCAAAAGTGTCACCAATTTTTTCCTTATAAACATGGGGATGACTGCTGTCATTTTATGCTCTACAGGGTGGCTACAAGACATGCTAAGCATATTTATTAATGTTAATAACTAAATGATCTCCAATTTGGCAGTGCAGTCATCATTCACACTAATAACACCTGTACTTGTACTACAGCAACAACTCCGCTGCAATCTTGACAGACAAATCACAACAGCTAAACTCGTTATTCTTTCCCCGAGCTTTTCTTTCCCTTCCTACGTTTCCATTTACTCTGCATCAATCAATATCAAATTAGGAGATTAGAACAAGTACTCAAAAACATGAGGGCTGCAATAGCGAAGTTATTTACCAGAGGCACGTCATCAGAAATCTCAGCTTTTATGTCATGGTCATCACCAGGACTCTTTGATGGCTCTATATGTGATATCGCCATTCCTCTAGGACTACTTCCAGCATCGCTGTCATCTTCACGCCCTTCAGAATCTAATTCTTCTTCTCCATTAATATTTTCCCTCAAGGCTCCATTTGATTTATCCAATTCTCTCTCTTCAGAACTACCTTGTGGCGCACTCTCTCTATCTTCAGAAACCCGCTCACTATAATCCTGGTTCTCCTCATTCGATTCTTCGGTATAATGAAAGTTCTTCTCTTTCCTTGGCCTCTTTCCTCTGGAGCCGGGTTTTGTACTTCTGATAGACTTCTTCTCCTTTCTCGTGATTTCCTCAAACCCTCCAGTCAATTCCTCTTCTGAACCACCTTGAAAAAAATTTCGTTTAAGAAAATGAGGAAACAAAAATGAAGCACAAGTCGTAACCAAGCTAGTTGAATCGGAATACAAAGTATGAATCGTAAAGGCTACTTTTGAAACGTGAATAGTAAGATTTCAAGATCAATAACTAATAACATATCTTTAGAATCATTTTAACATAAAGTAACATGAAATATGAAAACAAATATATATTAACATAATTTTAAGTCTAGGCTATGCTTCCAAGAAAACAGACTCTAAACTATTTATTGGGTTTTTAGGTTTAAAGTTGCAGCCCAATTAACTATTTATAATACACAAAATAAGACATAACAAACACAGGAGTTTTAAAAACATTCGTGACACACGTAAGTTTTTAAAAAATTACCCCATAATTTGTTCTGGATGACCTAATCCGGAGTTAAAGAGAACATGTTTGTAGAATGAAAGAAATATGTTTATTCTGAATTATTTAATTCGGAATAAGAGAAACATGTCCTAGAATTTGTAGCAAAGGTACAATTTTTCCAGAAAGTTCAATCCGGAGCAGTTAATCTTATAAGTACAGGTTGTATTATAACTTCAGATTGTTCTATCCGAAAGACAATTTGTTGCTTTATGGAAAGTCTAATCTGGAAAGTAATGCGAAGAAAGACACTAATGTCTTTTTCTTTAAATTATGGTAGTTTCATGAGAAAGCATGAGGGTGCAGGAACAAACAATCAAGTTTGAAGGCTGCAAAGACCCATACCCAAAGCCCATGCCTGACGCGGCTTTCTTTTATCTTTTTATCTCTTTTGTTCCTAAACCCTAAATGATGTCTTCTATCCCTCACCCACTGGCTGGATTCAATGTTTGTAAACTCATCGGAACATCCTCGACAAGGTGCAAGCCTACGACACAGTTCAAACCTACAACGCATAATGCTATTGTAATTGCTTTCATCGCAGACATGTTCCAGAAATTATGGAGAGGTGCACTTCTTCCGGATAGATTAACTCCAAGTTGTTGTATCATTTAGAATTCAATTTTGCTTTCTGGAAGCCCAATCAGGAAATAATACAAAAAAAACAAAGACACTACGGTCATTTTCTTAAATATGAGAGTGTCCCGAGAAGGTAAAGATGCCAGATGAATCCAATTGTCAATTTTGACTGAAAATCTCAGCTCTGACTAGTACTAAGTATGAATATGAATAATCCTATTTTTTAAATTGAGTATGAAAACAGGAATGAGTGTGGACATATCCACTACACCTCCATCCCAATACTCATACTAGTCCATGTTTTAAATTATTAAAATAACTTTAATTGATTAGTTCAACTAAAAACCTTGTCAACTTTTGTTTAGTTCTTAATTTTATAACTTATCTCTAAGGTCATACATTGGATCATTTTTACTTTTTTCTATAATTATTCATTTGATATTTATACAATTATAGTTTCTTAATTAATATTTGACATTGGAAACAAGAAAAAATGTATTATTTTGACATTAAATACTTATCATGTTTTCTTTGTTGTGATTTTTTAATTTTTATAAAAATTATTCAATATTTGGAACGGGTTGATTATGGGGATCGGGATAGCGATGGAATAATCAAACTCGCACCCGCATTACCCCCATCCAGTTGCCATCCCCAAGAGAAAGTATTGGGGTGGAGGAAAAGACCATCAAGTTTAAAGGCAAAAGACCCGTACCCGAAGTCCACGTCTGACCCGGTTTTCTTTCCTTATCTTTTGTTTGGTCCTAAACCTTAATCACTGCCTTCTATTCCTCACCCCCTAGCTGGATTCAACATTAGCAAACTCACGGGAACACTCTTGACAAGGATGCGAGCCTAGGATGCACAACGCCATTGGAGACTCCACAACATTGAAGTGGCGTCCCGCTTGTGTTTCCAATGAAATCCACACAGCATGAAGCACCACTGTGCTAGAATTGTGGGATTCCCTTGGATCACGATTCATGTGATCCATGAGACCACCATAGTCACCGCAGTTGATATATTTCACATATAATATTCATTTCCAAAGCAAATTTAACGTTCAACCATATAATGTCTTCTAAGATATAGATATATTACCTGAGTACATTTCATTGGCTTTAGGGACTGCGGTCTCTTCAGGATTTGATATCTCTGAAGTCTCTTTGGCATCCTCATGATGTAAATTATTTTTTGATGCACGGTTTACAGGTTTGCTGCGAGATTGTTTACCGTTGGTTCTACCATGAAAAAGTATACGAGCCGATCAAAAAAAAAAAAGGAAAAAAGTATACAAATTATAATACATAAAGCAAAATAACAGATGTGCAATTGGGATCACTGATTCAGCCACTCACATTTTTTTTGCTTTTATACTTGATGAGCCACTTGAACCTCTGTGCTTTTGCCCAGAACTACAAAGTATGAAAGTAATCAAGAAAATTATTGCACGAAATGGAGACCACACTCAATGGGGTACAGGTCTACAAGACCAATAAGCTAGGAAGTATGTACAAAATTTAACAATTCCCCTAAAGTAAACAACACGTATTCATTTACCTTTTTTATTTTCTAAATTTTAAAATTTAATAACCATTTTATGACTGTGTATTTAGAAAAACCAACTAAAATAAAAATCAATATGCCAAGGGGATACTTACGCTTCAAGTGAAGAGAGCTTTATCTTCTGGCAAGAAATTTAAAAAAGAAATATATCAGTTATTCAGAGTTTAATGGTGACTGATATTTTTTACTGGAAATAGAAAATATAGGAATATTTCAGAGAAAGGAAGAGAAGTAATGGAAAACCAGAGACCTTAGTAGATTTGCGGCCCTTGTCAATAAGCTCCCAGCGCTCCTTATCCAAACGGAGTATTTCTACATCTCCATCTTCATATAATATCTTCATATAATGACACAGTAACATTGTTTCATGATTGTAAGGAATAATTAACAGACAGCAGGGAGAAAAACAGTGTACCAAATCCTAAGGGCAAGTTCAGAATCATTCAACTTACCACATGCTTTCCTTTCAAAGGATCATAGGACAAAATGGTGCCTCCATAAAATCTACAGAACATCAAAGGCGCCAACATGAGAACAATTAGAAATTATGAGAAGAAAAAGGAATAAAATAATAATTTTTGAGGAAAGCATGTCAGATGAAGAGCCAAATAGAATGTAACAAACTGGTGCAAACAGATTCAGAATGAAGACTAAGAAATATAAGAAAGCAGTATCCAGTAGGAGCATCTGGACTTGCAAGGCAATTCATATTCAAAAATGTGCTCAAAAAGCTTAAAATCAAGGCCCCATTTAGCTAAAATTGTCCACAAATACTTCATAGAACAAAATAAGAATGAAAAATGTAATAAGTTTCTCCCTCAAGTTAAAATTCAACTTCTAGAGAAGTTAAATAAAAAAAATAAAAATAAAAATAAATCTACAAATTAACTTGTGCATAAACTAATTGTAACTTATGGATGAGGTTTATTTCATTTTTCCTTCTTATTCTCCTTTCCTGTAAGTGTTTGTAGAGAAGTTTATTCAAACAAAGCTTTGAATCTTTTTCATGAGCTTCCTAAAGGCCAAAACTAACTTATTTTTTATTCGGCAACTGATCCCTCCTATAAAATTTATCATTAGCACTTACTTCTTATCCATAGGCCACCAAACTTTAATTCTGCAACCAATTAGATCTTCAGTATCAATTTCACCTCCTTTCGTTGTGCACTGCACATTGTAGATCAAATCAAATTATCAAACTATGTATTCCAGGATATTTGCACGAACACAAATTATAAAATAGATAAGGTGGGTAGGGAAAGGGGGCTTGGGGAGAAGCATAAAAGATCCACACATGATGATTAAGAAGAATGCTAGTAATAGAGCTTACCTTAGCCATTCCTGCACTACTTTTTCTTTTCCCCTTCTTAGTGGACCCTATGGAAGACTTGTTAATGTTACTTACAGTCTTATCACTTAATTGTACACGATCAAGACTCTGTAACAGAGGCAAAAAAATAATAAGCAGAAGTGTACAGCATTAATCTATTAGATCCCAGACCAGCATAAAATTACTTGACAGTAAGATTGTACCATCATGTCATGCTCATCCGGTTTGTTCAACTCATCATTATGATAACCATCAGAACCTTTAACCTTTTGCTTTAATGAGGATAATAGCAAATCTTTTTCACTGCCTTTGACCATTTTTTTCTGGATGGCTTGGCCATCTGCATCAGGGTTAACTTCTTCATCCAGATGAAATTTGGGTTGAGGGGATTCTTCTCCTGAAACTCTTCGATATGTCTTTGATATACTAGTTGATAATCTCAATTTTCCATGAGTAGATGAAGACCGCCTACGTTTAGGCACTGGAACAGGTGTTGTTTCTCTAGCTTTTCTCTTTCTACCTGTTCCAGAATCTGGATCCTTCAGGGACTTCTTACTCAAAGAATGTCCATGGCCATTACTTTCTTCCAAATTAGAAGAGGTCCCTAAGTTATCCCCGTTAATTTGTTTGATCATATTTAAGGTATCAAAATCATTTTCAGCCATTTTTGTTTCCGCTGGCACAGACTTATTCTTTTTCACCTTTTTGCCACTGGTTCCCTGAGATTTTACGTTCTTTAACATCTTTCGCAGAGGTATTTCATTTCCGTCATTCTCATCATCCTTCGAAGCTTCATTCTCTGCTGCTGATTGGGAATGAACCTAACATAAAAAAAAATTATACGGGTCAATATTTATAAACAATGATAGTTGTCACGTCACTTTCCCACTGCATTTCACATACCATTTCTAGTTCAAGAGATTCAAAGTGAGTCAAGGCATCTTCATCAGCCAACCAGGTTTTAACTTCAGTTACCTGCCAATATTTCAGAGGCATTAATTAGCACTATATTTTTATTAAAAGTATTCCAAAATCTAATAATAAATGTAAAAAATAATAATACTGTATAGCTGATTCAAGGAAAAGACTGATATTTGCTTTTAGGTTACTCAGTATAGATTTTACTTGTAGAGGAGGTAGTGTCATTAAACTGTGTCAATAAATATTCATGAATGAACCCAACTTCATTGCCTTTTAACGAAAGAACCTACGCAAAACCACACTAATAACAAATGTAGAGGAGGCATTAATTAGCACTATATTTTTATTAAAAGTATCCCAAAATCTAATAATAAATGTTACAGAAATAATAATACTGTATAGCTGATTCAAGGAAAAGACTAACTGATTTTTGCTTTTAGGTTACTCAGTGTAGATTTTACTTGTAGAGGAGGTAGTGTCATTAAACTGTGTCAATAAATATTCATGAATGAACCCAACTTCATTGCCTGTTAAAGAAAAAACCCACGCAAAACCACACTAATCACACCCATCAACCAATAACAAGATGCTTGATTGGTAGGCAATGTTTCCCTTTAACAAAATCAGACAAGTGTATGCAGCAGAACTCAAGCATCATGCAAATTTTATTAATTATAAACCAAATGCTGAGTTAAAGTATCAAGTCTATACAACTCCAGTACATACATTTAAAAATTATTTAATGAAATTTAAAATCAGTATATTGAGTCAATATGATGCAAGCAACTCGGCTGCTATGAAATTGTCTCAATTGGAAAGCACTTTCCACATTATAAACTAGAATAAATAGCATACTGGAAGGAACTACAAAATTTGACCAAAAATAAGGAGCATACCCCAGTGTCATCTCCCTCCTTCTCGGATGCTTTGTATAGCATTGGAGGTAGAGAAACCAAATGTGACAATCCTAGCAATTCAACATCCTTCTGCACTAAGCGTTTGGTTATTGCTAAACCAAGGTCACATAATGCATGAGAATTCTGGAAATTCATTGATAAAATATGTAAGAGTACAGTCTCTAGTCATTTTAACTTTAGCAATTTTTAACATGTAATGGAAAAAATAATTTAATTTCAACCTTTGACTTTGATGTGTCAACTACATCTTCAGAATGCTTGATACTCAGAAAGATACAAGTGATAGTAGATATAATTTCCTTCTCTTTGTCAGTAGTTACTTCTGACTTGACATCTTCGTCTCTTTGCAGTAGCATCGACAGTATTAAGTGAAGCTGCCTGAAAATTCATAACATATAAATTCAGAAGCAATGAGCATTTCAACCTATTACGTTTTGAGGTTTGATAAATTTGTAGGCATAAGCCAGTTGCTCGTTCATATTTCAAATCAGCCTCATAAGCACATTCAAAAAATACAAAAATTCTGCCAAACAGACACATGTAGGCATCAAACCCATACATGACAAAGTGCTGAACATACAAAAATGTGCACAGACTGGGTTATATCTACTACATATTAACAAGGAACCTGAGGCACCAAGCTAAGATTCTTATAACTTAAAAGCTTACCATAGTAAGTGAATAATGCAATGCAGTTTGGTATATGCATAACATAAAGGCAAACCTTTTCGAAGGCCTCAACTTAATGAGCATATGACATTCTCCATATCTTTCAAATTTAAGTCGAATATCAACATTTCATACATTACAATGTCATAAAATAATTCTAAATAGTACTAACATTTATGAAATACCAAAAGTAAACTAAAGTTCCTCTATCCCTTCTTTTCTAGATCTCTGTTTTGAATCTTTTCACAGCCATTTTTAATAAACAGAGAAATTATTAAGAGGAGCACAAATGTTAGAGGACAACAAAAGCGCTAGGATGAAAGAAATCAGAAAGAAGAGAAAAACAACCATGCACAACACAGAAATCTCTCCTTAGATCTACAAAAGAAAAACTCCTAAAAGGACCATTTGCGAAACACCAAAAAGAAGCTTGAAGAACTGTTCTATCCCAAATAAACAACAAACAGGACTGCTGTCCAGAGAAGATTCTATTATCTCCTTTCACACACTATTAAAAAAGTATTCAAATACTGCATCCAGCAAACAAATGTCTTGTACAGGTAAGAAATGATACCGGTATATATCATCATATGCTCCAAACTCCTTGCACTCATCAACATTGGGACATGAATTGTGAGCAAGAGTATGAACTAGGTACGGAAGAATGTATTCAGGGTAAGTGGCCAAGGAATTTGCATCTGATTGTGCAGAAAGTTGTCGTGCCTTCAACTGGTGGTGCATTTGAATAATGTCAGCCAGGTTCTGTTTATCCTGGATTAAAACAAAGAGGTCATCACGGAAAAACAAAAAAATGAAGTTAAAGCAAAGAAAGGTTTCAATTTTGAAAAAGACAACGAATCGGCAAATTACCTCTGCAAAGTTGTTTGGTTTGGTTCCAAATATGTTCAATAAGAAAGCACACGCATATTTGGCATCCAAAAGGCGGTCTTTGATATATTGGTGAATTTTACTCAATAAAATCTTCCTAGCTTGAGGGAAACTAACCTACAAAACTCAAAAAGAAGACCATGAGAAGCAGTTATTCCTACATTTAAATGAAAATTTTAACAGATTAATAACCCCCTTTAAATATGAACAGAAGTAGCCTTTTTATCTTGATAATAACGCATTGAAAAAACAATTAATACTCTAGAAGAAATTTAGTAAACAGCAGACACAACCCACCTCGGACACCCTTAAAGTTAAGTGGAAAAGATCAACAGGTATCTTGTGATCCCAAAGTCTTGACAAACGAAGAACTGCTTTTGCACAAGCTAGCTTCAAATGGGCCTTATCAACTGAACTGCAAGTAAGCATAAATGAGTACATAGTATGTAAACCCATTTTCCAATTTAACAATTTATTTAATTTACAAAAATATAACTCTGAAGCTGATATATATACCTTGATTTTAGATCCTTTGATATTTCACCGTATAGTAAAATATTCCTAAGCATATCCAGAATCCTGTCAATATCTGGACGAGCATGAGCATCTTTGACTGGCAAGTAGCTCTTTACAAATGTTTTAATGCCATATATCTGCAGTGAAGAAGAAAAAAAAAAAAAAAAAAAAAAAAAAAAAAAAAGAGAGAGAACAGTGAGAAATAGAGAGAATAATATATCAAAAAAAGAAGCCAGCTTATAAGCATTTTCTTATGTATCTCACAACAAAAATAATAACCTAAAGTATCTTAAACAGAGTTGACAGTTCTTCGTACTAACCTTCAGCATACAAAGATCGCTTTGACCATCCCAAGATGTTTTCGGGTTATCTTCTTTCTGAAATAAAAAAACACATTTAGATGAAATCAACAATCATGATTATTTCATAAACAAGCACACCATTATAAAGGGATTTGAAACACTTACACTATCACTTCTCAGAATCTTGTTTAGTATAAATTCTTCAATTTCCTTCTCTCTGGTTACATAGACAGGCATTGCTGTCTGTGCAATACACCCCAGAGACTGAAGCACTGCAGGCAGATGTGTTTTATCTTCCAGCATATCTACAAGTTTCTGCACATAAGGCAACCAGAAGAATCAGAATAAAGGCAACAAATTGCACAAGGCTTCCATCTCGTGGGTTTGGATAGGGTAGACATATGCAGTCTTATCACTGAAAGCAGAAAGGTGGTCTCCAGTATTTGAACTTGAGACCTCCAGTTCACAAGGCACCAACATTACCGTCACGCCAAGGCTCACCTCTAACAAAAATCAGAGTAATAAATGTATTTTTTAAAATAATTGAATAAACTAAATCCAACCTTGTATAGAACAGAGAGAGACTTGAGGCCATCATCCTTTGTAATTGCAGCCAGTGCATGGACAGCATACTTTGCCTGCCTCCGACTGCCTTCTAAGCATAGTCTCTCCAATATAAGGTCTACAGAACTGCATGAAACAAGGAGATGGTAAGAAAACTATGCAAGGAAATGCATATAAAAATGCTAACAGTGACAACAGTAGTACCTTGATGTGACTGCAAGTTGTTCACGAATAGTACCACCAGCCTTAGCTACAGCATTTAGAACACCTTCCTTAATTGTATCATTATTATCTTTCAGTAAATTCACCAGCTCCTCCTCACTTCCACGAAGGAGCAACGGACTGAAGCGAGCAATTATCTGCAATTGAAAGTATACCAGGAAGTTAAGAGTATTCTTCTAGAAATTCTTAATTATCATGTCCAAAGTTACTCAAGCCATACAGCTGCTTCGTAGCAGATTTAAATACCATTAAATTATAGGATATGATACTAAAAAATAAAAACCATCGTAACTCATGTGACACTTATGAAAACCATTCTCGGGCTCTCTATTATCAGCTTAAACAATTAGGATGAACTGATTGTACGGCATCGTATCAATGCTTCTCCAGAGCGAGTTCAATCCATAACACCTGGATTCTAAAATTAAGTTAAATTTCACCCCCACTGAAGTTGCAGACTTGAGCTTTTTCTAGTTGAAATTTTTTCACAGTTCCTAGGCATCCCCCAAACAACTTAAGCTCGTAGAACAAGTTGGCACTTGATAGACACAATAGTCTTAGCTCACTAATTCCAATCAGCCAGCATCCAGCAAAGACAAAAATTCTTGTTTTGCTTTGCAATCATTACAAGCAAAAGCCGTGAAGTATTTGCTTATAATTCATAGACAAATGTTAAATAACAGTGCAAAAAACAAAGCCAGATAGCATATTCTTACCACCAATATATTCATGCAAGATTGTGTATGCTGAGCATTTTCTGCAGATTTTTGAACCGTTGTTTCTAGGAGAATTGTTTTTACATGCTCCCTGTTAAAAAGCAAATAAGAGCATTTCACAGAGAAGGTATTCAAAAACTCATAGAGACGATGTTTTTCTCCAAGAATTTTAAGCAAATCATCCTGCAAATAAAAAAAAAAAGAAAAAACTTAAAATCAGTAAAAAAAACAAACTACAGCCTACAGATTCTTTCTTTCTTTCAGGAAAATAAAAATAAGACAATGTTTGTCAGAATCATAAGCATGAGATTATATTTTAAATGTTGAAACTTGCAATATTGCTCCTTATCATAGACCCCGTAAAAGTAAATATCTGTTTGAAATTGTGGTACTGAGTGTATGCGGTTTGCTCTTATTGGCACATATAAGAAATGTTCATAATGGCTTCAGGAGAAAAGACACAGAGACAGACGAATGACATATCAACATCAACTTCTGAATCTCATTAAACTGTTTTGTGTTTAAGTGTAGTTTAGTAGATGCCAAAAAGAGCAATTATCTTGGTTGTGGCATTATTTAAAGAAGATTAGACCTAAATAGAGTATGCATTACATAATAAGGTCAGCACTGCATTACTATGCTGACAAAGGCTAGTAAAGTAGTATCCACATGCAGAGTAAATGAACAATCATAAAAAAAAAAAAAAGAAAAAACACATAAAGAACATAGTCTAGTGGCAGTACAATCTAAGGTAGCAACTAATGACAGGGCCAGAAAAGGATTGAAATCAGAATATACATGGAAAATTGTGACCTGATGAGAAGTAAGCAAGTGATATATATCACAGGAATTGAGCCCTATCTTTGAAGACTAATGCACATACAATTTGAAACCACGGTTTCCCAAAAAACTACCCTCAACATATCTATTAGGTATTGGTTATTTTACCCGGTAGGCACGAGCTTGATGGAGGCTAGTATTTGGATCAACAAGATTTGTCAAAATCTTCCAGATATTAGCATCTTTTAATTGATCCAGGATTAGGAAACTCTCTTCAGCTTTTACGGGGTCACCAAACAAACGGGACATTACTCTGAAACAGAAAAGAATCTTCTTTTTCACCTCGGGAATATCTTTATCCTGCATTTAAATGAGAATCAAATCCTTTTCCTTCCAAAATTTTGTTAGATAATTTCATCGCCAATATCAAATACCTGACTCATCTGCCTCAAAGACAGATACTTCTGCATCTCCTGCTGCAACCTGTACCAAAGAGGTATATTTAAAAGGGAAAACTCTTATTGCTCACTGATGTTGAGACACCAGAGTGGTATAAGCCATCTGCCCATCACAGAAATAAACCAAGTTACCTTTGTTTCTGCTCCAGTATTTTTTCAAAAGCTTTTACCTCCACTTTATCAAATCCAGAGAAAATTCCAATCCAATGTTGAGCAATAACACTGACTGAAAATTCTACAGGAAACAGTGACCCACACAGAACAGATTCAATTATATCAGATCTGCAAAAAGAAATGAAAAGGAGAAACAACAGTTATTACTAGAACTCTAACACTACAAAAAACACATAGAAAACTAATTTTGTAATTGAAAAAGTTTGCAGATACTTGAACAAGTTATGCTATAGAGTATTGACAAAAGAAAAATAAAAAACAATGCAACAAACTACAACAAGAGGAGAAAAAATGGATTGATAAATTAATACTAACAGACATTTCGTATTGTCTAATAATTAATGGGCACTCGTCCCAAGTGACTACTCAATTTTCTACTAGAACCAGAGTCTGAGGTAATCAAACTTAAGAGGAGAGTACATAGCCTTAGTTGGATTAAATAAATATTTTATTTCATTTAATACAAATAATTCATTTTGTTAAATAGTTACACAAAGTTTTTCCATTTGGCTTCTAATATAGTTTCAAGGAAAGGGGCCAGTCATTAATTTATTTTTAACACAAAAAACTATACTAAAGAATAAGACAATGATGATGAGGGATGATGATGCAAATAAGTGCAAAGGCGATAAAGAATATGGCACAAGTATTTCACCGGAAATCTTTGTCATAAAAACACCTAAGAATCTTCCCAGGAATCCAGTTGTAATCATTAGGATTGACAGTGTCACTGCTCTTTTCACAAACAACTCTATACACTTCAGCTAATCTTTCCATTGTATACTTTTTTACAAGTAGCTGCAAATGCAAAGGAAAATGATGAAGTGGATACTGTAATTAAAATTATCAAACAGTTAATTAAGATGTAGAAGCAAAAACAAACATTTAAAAGGTATACATACAGATTTATCGCGAAGCCGTTCTGAAACAAGTTTCACAGTTTCAAGCGGAACAGCATTTAGGGCATGACAAGCCACATCACAGATAACAGCCACAACTTGTTTTCGAACATTTTCATCAAAATCTAGCAGCCGTTCACAAAGGGCAGCTAAGATTGATTCAATTAAAGTCAGCAAATATAGGACAACAATAAAAGAAAACAAAGAAAAGACTAAATGTATGAACATGTGTTTAATGCACTCACATATTATTTGAGGAGCTTCAGCGCGGAAAGGATTTAACAGCAGACAGTTCTTTACATGCTCAAGGACAGACATGCGGACATCAACAACTCTATCAGTCAACCTCTTCAAAAATTCTGAAAATATGGGCTGAAATGCTTCAGAAATGGAAGATCCGGGAAGAGAAATTATGTCGCCAACCAAGTTCATAGCTTTCAGACGGGTTTCCAGCTGGTCAGTCTACAAATTCCAAATTACAAGTGAGAATCCACACTACTTTGCTAAACCCAGGGACAACTTCATAATTTACAAAACAACCTCCGCAAAGTATAATCTATAAACTTAACCCAAAAATTTTTTATCATAGCAACAAGGCTATTATATCGGAAATAAATGGCATTGTTCAAAAAGACATGGGCCGTCAATGTTAGCATCCAGTCCCCAATTAGGAAGGAATACAGCACGACAAATAAGGATGGGTCCATGTCAAAAAACATGTCCATGTCAAAAAACATGGGCCATCAATGTTAGCTAGGCCTTGTCGATATTTGTTAATAGAAGACAGCTGCTATGACAGCATCATGTCATAATGTGGCTGGAAGCAGCAATAAGCCAGTTTCTAATTTTCATGAAGGGTCTGCCACACCTGCTTTCGCATGCAATATTGTCAAAATCACATGCGGTGCTGACAAAGATCATAAAATTGCAGATTTTATGAGCTTTTAAGGACCCTTATACGCCGAAGCAGATCTGTAAAAGTAAATTCTTGTAATCAGAGTGAAATCACTGATCTTCATGGGATCAGCCCTTTTGTAAGTAAATTTGGCTCAGGCAAATGAGCTTTACATAAACCCTTATTTTATAATTCCCTCATTCCAATCTCCCCCAACCCCTCACCCCTTGTTCTTACTCTCAACTGTCTGTCTTCTGTTTGCCAATTCTGACTTTGGGAATCTCTCTACTCTTCACCTTCTCTTTTCACGTTCAGAATTCGGACTGCCCTCTGCCTTGTCTCTGATTGCAGCAATCTGAAACTGCATTCTAATCTCTGGCCATCTGTATCTGTCTTGTGTATTGATTTTGGCTGGGTTTTACGGGTGAGTTTTAGATCTCAATTTTGCAAACCCACACTAATTTTATGAATCCCTCATTCATGCCCTACCCTCGTGGCCCTCCCTCACCACATTCTCAAATCCCCCCACCCCGTCTCTCCTTGTTCCTTCTCTCTAGTCTCTGCCTTCCTTTTGCAAATACTGTCATTGGGAATCTCTGTACTGTCTGGCTTGCACATTCTGAATTCTGACTTTGGCCATCTGCACCTCTGCCTTGTGAGCTGAGTTCAGCAATCTGTGACTGCATTCTGGTCCCTGGCCATCTGCATCTCTGCCTTGTATGTTGATTTTGGCCTTCTGTAACTGAATTATGGTCTCTTCATTGGGTTCTGATTTCAACCATTTGCATCTCTGTCTCAAGTTCTGATTTCAATAATAGAAGTTATCACATCTCTATCGCTCTGTTCTCTGTTTTATGTCCTTATAATATATTGGTGAATATGTGTATGAAATCTGAATTTAAGTGTAGCTAAATTTTGTGATTTCTAAGTTATTTGTTAATGTTGTTTTATGTACATATATAATGTATCTTCAAGTATAATTTTGTATTTTCAATGATAATACAATCCCATGTTACAATACCAACCCTACTTCGTCCAGTTTTCCACCTCCCTCCTGATCTTATGTAGGACCTCAATTTTGACAACATTGACTCTGCAGCTGTCACGGCCTTTACTGGTGACACAGGGCCAAAAAACCCTTTGCCCTTGATTGAAAGTTGTCTATCAAATTTTTAGGGACAATATCATAATTGATCTCCCTTTTTTCATCAGATAGAGTGTGAAACCCTTCCAAACAAGCTAAGCACACTGCTCTCACAGATCTCTCCTCTGTTCTGCGATAGGTTGTGGATGCATTCCCAACCAACTACAACTAAAGCACTCAAGCTCACTGTTCTGTGATCTCTATTCTGTTTACGTCCTTGGCTCCGTTCTGTTCACTTCACATAAGAAAGGAGTCTCTTGCTATGTTATTTTACTTCTTTTATACTAACTAACCCTGGTTACTTATTTTTATTTCTATGATACGTTTAAAATTCTGAGTTTCAATCATTAATCGTGAATGACTTTATCATTAGTTCAATTTTTATTTGAACATTATATATGTATTATTAATAATCGAATTTACATCTATAAATTTCACAATGATGGTCATCCTGCTATAGCAGTCAGTTAATTAATTAGGCTGTTATGGAGAGACAGAAAAGAGAGGGAGGCAGCTAGTTAGTTATCATGTTGTGGGGAGAAACTAGGCTCTGAAATCCCCATAATTTTCTGCCAAGAGTTTACTTTGTACTGTGGGTTTCCATCATTCAGAGAAGCAGTCTGTTCAATAAAAGTCATTTTTTTTCCTGTTAATCCCAATTGTCCGAACCAGTTTCTATCATTCTAACATCAGTCAGGAAATAAAACTAAATTACTAATTACCAGTAGCTCCCCGGTCACGTAGGGGAGAACTCCAGACAGGATCTGAGGAGAACAGCAATATAGATCATAGATAACTCCATGGTATTCCACTTGATTGTTCACCGGCTTGCTATCTCCAGACATTAATGAAAGCAAAAATTGTTTGATGCTAGGTTCAAGTTTTCCCACACATTGCTGTATGACATTCATAGCAAGCCTCCTTGCAGCCATATTAACAGCCTGGAATTAAATATCCACATCATCAAGCTTTTGAATAATATTAGAGCGATACGAGAATCAGCTATCTTCCTTTAACATGAAATTAGTTTATGAAAGAAATACTTACTTTTTTTTCACGACCTAATTTAGACAGCAGAATAGATAAAAGATCCTCACGCACATCCTCACTCTCTTCTAAGAGAACCACCATTATAGTTTGCATGGATGACAGAACACTTTCCGGATGATCATCTCTAAGCATAAAAAAAGTATTTATAGGTACCATCATTAATACCGAGAGGAATAAACACAGAAAAACTGACATACAATAAAACGGCTAAGTCATATCTCTTAAATCTAATCTCACAGTGTAACACTAAAGTTTCAACAACAACAACAATAAACCCTTATCCAACTAGGTAGACTGTTTATATAGCAAGACATCACTTGCCTCTCAAAAGATTCAAATTCCAAGGACACAAAAAGATGTATGCTTTGTCAAATTATCTTACTCCATTTCTCATTATTTTATGATTGGCAAAGAGAAAAAATGATCCAGAAAAAAATAACATACTACAAATTATCTAGTCTGTAATCTTGGAAGTGAATTGCAGAAAATTGCAGGAGGAAATCTGCATTTGTTACTCCTTAAATTGACACACATCTCATAATTCAATAAAGACTTTATGATAGACAAACCTGGCAACTGCAAAGAAAATACTGAACATTTCATTCACCAGATCATTGCATTCAAGATCCAACATCACAACACATGATCTATATTTGGCGAGAGTCTCCAATATAACAACTCTCCGGCCAAAGGATGGACCATTGGTATCACTTAGACCTCTAAAAGTGCCCACAATCAAGTGGAAGATATCCTGCAAAGAGGTTTAACAGAGATCAGAAAAAAGGATCATCGTAAATTATGTTCCCAACATTTTGAAACAGAAAGTAAAATTATTGTAGTTATTAGCACCAAAATAGAAGACAAACTATAATTAGATAATCTGAGTAGATGAAAGGAACCTTTAGAATGTCATCACTGTAGGGAGCTTCAGGAGCAGTGATCCGAGTTATCTCACAAACACATGTTGCAACTAGAAGCTTGACATCCCTATCTTGGTGCTTCAGCAATTCCGGCTTAACAATTGCATTAAAAAAAGGCTTCATTGACTCCAATGTTGACGTCGAAGGTGACTGGTCCAACTCAGCAAGACATGGGGTAGCTTGCTGCATATGGAAAAAATATTGAGGGCCGAGGGATATTAGCAACTACCAAAACCAAAGGCCCAGTAGCTTTATAACAAACTACTTTCTTAAGACTACATCCATATGAGCAACTTAACAGTAGTATTTGAACCTATATCCAGTCCATCATTCACAAATCACAGTCTGATATACGTTCTCTCTTCATATTTTTATTCTATTAAAAGACTTTGTAGTTGATCTAACAATCTCAAATGCAAATAAACACGAATATTGCAAAAGAGGAAGAAAGAAGTGCAAATGGCAATTTAGTTTGTATCAGTATTATCACTATCCAAAATATAGGCAACTGGTCAAGAATAAACTACAGCACGAGACAATCAAACGCCCTGGTTAACAACTTCTCATATGTTAGCGCACAGATTCAAAAAGTTACCCTAACTCGAAAGATTGTCATCCAAATCATGATAAATATCTCAGGCATAGTAAATCTACTAATTGTTCTTCTCAATCAAATAACACATTAAAGCAGTAAATTCGGCGGAAGCAGAGCCCACCAAATTGTAGGCGCGGAAGCTAAAATAAATCCTATTTTCCTAAAAAACAGAAATCGCCTAAAAAGAAGAATCGTGAGCTAGTTTCCTATTATTTCCAGAGAGAAAGCAACGGATATAAGGAACAGAAAGTGCTGAATTGGAAAAGGCAAAATAAAATGAGGAGGTTTGGGGAGAATTGGGGAATTGAAAGGAAAAATGCAAACCTTCAAGAGCTTGACGAGAGCGTCTTTGGAGGAGGGAAGAGTCTCGAGCTTGGATCCCAGCTCCTTCAGCTGCAGGTGAGGCTTCTGAGCCATAATTCCTCTCTTGATTAAACGCTGTCGTTTCAGTGCTCTTTCATGGACTTGGAGGGAAGAGTAGAGAAAGAGAGAAGAAAGAGGGTTTTGGTTTTGGTTTTGCCTCCGCTCCGATGTTTATGTTTTTTTTGTTCTGTCCACACTCCGTTCACTCGCCTTCTGATTTTGGAACACCCACCCCAACTTTTTTATTCTTACATGCAGTAATTTTAATTAACTTTAATTAATTAACTTAACACCGTCATTTTTTTTTCTAAATAATAAATATATCTTGTGTTCGCGTCACTCTTTCTAGGATATTTTCGGATCTTTCTTTTATTGTTTTACCCTTTTAACCTTTTCTTGCACTCGCACACATGCGGCCAGCGATCATAAGTCATTGTTTGGTATAACTTTTTTTCTTTTAAATCTCAACAATTAGTAAATATAAATTATTATTTTTTAGATTAAAAATACTCATAAATAAATATCACAAAAAAATAGAAAGAAAATAGGTTCAAATTAAATTTTTAGATTTAAGGGAAAGATAAAAAAAATTAAAAAGGATTATGATACGCTTGGTTAGTTTAAAAGAAAATAATTAATTTAATTGTTTATTTGCATAAATCAATAATATTTATATAGAATAAATTAAATATGTCTCATAACACAGCATTACATGTGGACACTTGTCAGATTGTCTTTTAATTATAAATGGATACTAAATTTAAATATAATGAGTATCTGTAATAAATTACAATTTACTTCCAAAATTTTAAACTATTTTTCCTTAGGAGAACTCAGGAAGACTTTTTTTCTGCTTTATCTACTATCCCTCAAACATTCTAAACATCTCTACGTCTTTGTGATAAAAATAGTATGTTGTAGGTTGTAGGGTTATAATACACATCACATCATAGAGGTTCACAAATCAATTTTTTTCTTTTCAATTATATTTTTTTAAAAAATGTTTTATTAACTTTTACGATATAGAAATTAAAACAATATATATATTTTATTGAAATTAAATAATTTTTTTTTAAAACAACACTTAAAAAAAAAATATGTTGTGAATACTTTTGTGTGTCTACTCTCATGAAAAAAATAAAAAAAGATACCAACATTACACTTAAGACAAATAATCAGTAATTTGTGAATAGATTTCAGGTCGAAAAACAATTAGTGGCAAGTGCATGATTTTTAATCTTTCGGAAACATGTGTATGTTAATGAAAAAAAAAAAGCCTAAACATTCCATGCACATGGAAGGAAGATTATTTTTAAATCTATTGTGCATTTTTTACTTCTCTTCTTGTAAATAATACACAGATTATCTTGAATAAAAAAGCATTGGCCAAGTAAAAGAAAAGCTAAAAGTAATTAACTTAAAAGATATAAAATTGTTGATTATTGACAAATCACTATCACAAAAGATTTGTTCCTGAGTTTATCCTGACATTCATCAACATATGAAATTCATTTTCCCCTCACAAATCATGAATGTCACATGCACATTATGTAACAAAATAATGAAGTTATTGTTCCATAATCATAATTGTATGAATAAACACAACTGCTACAAACATGGAGGATAAAAGTGTAATAGTTTGTGAAGTTGTCAATTTAATACGAAAATAAACGTCTTAAATAAAGATAATCATAACTTAGTATAACTTATTTTACAATGACCTAACTAAAATTCACTTCCACTAGTTAAAAAAATTACCAATTAATTATTTGTATCTATTTAGATAAACTTGCATGAGCTCATTACGCTATGAATAAAAACAACTTATATGAATTTAATGTGTGAAATCTATTTTATCCCATTAAAAAATAATAATAACACATTAGGTTAAAAACTTTAGCATCCCAGCATATATACCAAATAAAAAACATAGTATAACTACTGTTGTTGTTCCAATGTTCTCACTTTGGTTTATATTTTTTGTGGTTCTATCTCTTAGATTTGGCTTTTTTGACATGCATGAAAGGCAACTAATTGCGATTATAGCAACTATAAAGTATACAAAAATTGTCGAAACGTAGATACTTATCTCTGTGTCTTTGTACATTTGTGCAAAATATAACAAAATTATAAAAAAAATATTGAAAGTACTAAAATAAGAAATTACTTTTTAGTATGAGATATGTTGACTTTTTTCTTTTTATTGATGGTTATACATGTTATAAAAACATAATTTAATTTTCAAGGGCACCTCATCTATAAATTGTAATGTGTAAAGATCATCAGTTGCATCTGAAATTTAGAATAAAAAAAGGTTATTACAATTTTTTTGTGTGTTTAATTGCATGGGTAATTAAGACTCTTATCATAAAAAAAAATTCATTTTAGTCATTTGTATGTTCTATTTATTAATATTGAATTCAACTTATGATTGTGGTCACATATTAAACCACATGTTGTGTATCATTAAATATTAAACATAAAATTTTAGATTGCATCAATAGTATAAAATAAGTTTGCTGTTTATTTAACAATAATTGTTTCAGCACAACAGTCAAGTCTTTTTTAATATATAACACTGGTTTAAACAAATGTTTTTTAAAAACCAACCAATCACCAAACAGATTAAAGTAATATATAATGAGTTGTAGTAGTGTAAGAATTGAATTTAATTTATTATAATATGGTTTTAAAAGGGATAAATTTAAATAATAAGTTTTATTTACAAACATAAATTATAATTTAAACTATTTAGTTATTGTTTTTTTAAAAATATGATATTCTTCTAAATGTATGTTATAAAAACTATTTATGTTTTTTTTTCTTTTGAAATTAGTTATTCTATTTTTTTTTTCTAATAGGTTTTGTCAAATAGGAAGTTACTATATTTAGATCAATTTCATCTAATGATGTTTTGATTTAGAGTAAATTTTTCGAATTATTTAGGTATAAATCTTCTATATATTTTCTTTCTATTTAATTTATAAGTATTTTGGGATTTCACAATTTCAATCAATCGATAAAGTTATGATCTAATTTTCATTAATGTTTTGATTGGTTAGGTGGTTAACTTAAGATTTAATTTTTCTTCCAACTTTCGAATCATTGTTCTCAAGAAATTAAATAGTTATGATTTAAAGAAAGTTGAAGCAATTTCACAAATAGTTTTGAAATGTCTATAATAATTTAATACTGTATGTCAAATATTTGATTACTATTTATTAAGATTGAGTTTTAATGTCGTTTAATTTTTAATTAAATTTGAGTGTTGATAAATCATAATTTGGATTATTATTTATATATATAAAATATAATCTGGATTATGATTTGTATTATAAAATACACGTATAAGTGGATGATACATATTATATAATTAATAAAAGATGTTGGTTATTTTTAAATAAAGGTTAAGTTGATCTTTTATGTTTTTTATTAAGTGTTAGTTTAACAACAAATTACAAGTATACTCGTCAATATGTTTCGTTTATAATGTTTCGTTTAAAAGACTAACATTTCAAATAAATTATAAATTATATCCATTTGACGTAACATATTGTAATTTTTTTTGTTTATGAATTATTAATTAAATGATATGCACACAATCTTAAATAAATATTTTATTTCACTAAATTTTTTATATGTTTATTCTGTGTTAAAAAATGTTTTCATCTTCACATCTATCAATAATATCTTTTAAAACTTATATACACATTAAATATCTTTTAAAGGATGTCCTAAAATTATTATGTGCCAACAAGCCAATAAACATCCTAAACCTGAAAACTTACTTATTATTACATTGCTGCAATTAATTTTTTATGTAACTTGATCTGTGATTGTTTGAGATGTAGGCACCAAGTAATAATAAATGTAATATTAAATGAGATATGTTCAGATGTGGTATGTAATTATTATTATTATTATTATTATTATTATTATTATTATTATTATTATTATTATTATTATTATTATTATTATTATGATAAGTATTTGTATATATAAGTAGTAATTAATAAAATATTAGCTGTCTATGTAATATGTGTATCAAGATAGGAAATAAATTTAAAATTTTATTAATGTAATAAGTAAAAGAGATAGATAAAGATACAGGTGGTTAGAGCTTATAAATATTTAAAACATGAAATTGAAGTGAATAATTATGAAAACTCACTACAATATAAAAGAAATTAAATTATATAACATAGATATTAATAATTTAGAGTCTAAAATTAATACCAATTGACAAGTTGTAAATAGTTGTGTATATATAGCTAGTGAGATGAATGCCATTTAATATAAATTCAATGTATGATTATACATATAAATTAATATTGGTTATTTTATCTTTAATTGAATAACTAGTCAAGTTCTTTATAATGGAATATTTTATGATTCTAATACAATTGTCTTGTTGTCTTTGACAGATTGTCTTATTCTTTTATGTGAATAAATAATTTTATACTAGTATGTGATGCAAAGAATATGTAGAATTATATATATATTGTTTCAGTTGTATATATTAGGTTATGCAAATCTATATAAAATATGTAATTTATATATTTTAATAATCTTGAAACTACAAATATTGAGGTGTTTGAAGTAGTTGAACCACTAGATCACTAATTAAACTAATTGGCCCATTATTATTTTTAAGAAAAAATTATATAAATAGCACAATTTAATTGATCCATGTTTTAAACTTTATTTTCATATAAAATATGCAATATTTGAATAAAAGAAATAAATGTTCGGATAATATAAATATTATATTTTACATACAGTTATGGTTCCCAATTATCCCTTAGCTGTCACGTACTTGATGTATACTGTGCTTGACATCCTACCCATTCGGTCCGGTCGTGTATCCGGTTTCCGGTTCAAAAGAGTGAACCGAATTGGACTTTATGACCATTGTTCAAACTACATCAGTCACATTTATATAACAATCTTGTCACACATATCTTTGTTTTCACCTTATATTTATTTTTAACTATCCTGTTCATCAAATGTTAACATTTTATATAAAAAATAGCAATTATATAAATGAATAATATTTAAGTGTAATCTAAATCAAATTCCAACTACAACTATTCATTTCCAAAATGTCAAGATTCATTATCAAGTTTATACAAATAAAAATGAATTAAAAAACAAATATTTTGTGTGTGTAAATCATCCAAATTTTTAAATTAATATAGTGTAGTGTTTTTTAATTTAAACTCTAAAATGCGTTGAATAATATATTTAAAAAAAAATTAGTATTAATTAAAAAAAATATATGTATGTAAAAATATTATGAGTTTTTCCCTATGCATATCTCCTTGTCCCTATATGTACCTAAGGTTTGGGAGAAAGATTGGCATATTGGTTGGTTTTTGGTGCCTGAAACTTGGTTGCAAGAGATGTGTGTCTGAAAACTGACTTATGGCCTACATGTCTTCAAATCAACCTTGATAATATAATAGTATGTTAGGTATAAAATGGTGTGTGATGTGATGGATAACACTATATTTTGTTTCTTTTTTTAAGAGTCTGATAATTGTTGATGGATAATAACATATGCGTGAAGATGCAGTAAATGGAAGAAGCAATTCCCCTGCTGCATGATAAGAGGATATGGGAAGGGTAATGTTGTGTACTGTTTGACTGCAAGATCAGTGACATTAAACTACTTCTTGGGTACCACATATTAATTAATTAGTTAGCTACAAAAGAAGAGAGTCCAACGAATTTCAAGAACTTATTTCATTTCCTAAGTCAACTGACTGGTCAATCTTATCAACCACCTGACACAATAGTAATGTCACACCCCACGCCACCAGTTACGCCACTCAACCATCTCAAAAATTACTCACATTAATTATTTCAACCCAAAATCAATGCCCCACTTCTACATTTTATGTTTTCTATGTTCAACAGCTTTTCTTTTCCAGCAGCCTTTTAATTTAACCATTGAATTTCTGGCAATAGATATTGTATCTATTTAATGGAAAATTATTATTGAATTTCTAAAAGGAATTTTAAAGGCACTTCAACCTCTGCTTCCATAGCATAGTGGTAGTGCGTTCGCTTCGTAAGCGAAAGGTCGCGAGTTCGATCCTCGCTGGGAGCTTTTTTTTTTTTTTTTTTTTAAAATAAATTTTTTGAAAAAAAAAAAAAAATCTTCATCAACTTTTAATGTTGTGTTTATGCAAACAAACTTGCAGGTTTCACAACAAACAAAAACCATGGCAACTTTAGGGGACAAGCAGACAAACCACATTAAACAACATAAGAAGATTCAAATCCAAAAACACAAAGCAAAGTTATTGCATGTGAACTTATAACATAAGCATACTTAGGATTAAGAATGTCACAACTCCTTAATCCCATTCATTCCTTAATTATAAGGTTCACTACCCTCAACAAAAGTACCCTAATTAACGAGAATTAAGATACTTCGTTAAAGTCTTATTATTCTTCTGCTGACTCAACACTCGATGACTCGATGACTTCATAGTCATCATCACCAACCAACTCACATGGAGCGACCATTTGGCTCAGTATTAGGCATTCCATGGTGGTGAGAGGACGCAGCATTTGGTGGCGCAACGTAGCCCATGGCAGCACCATAGTATCCATTTGGGTGGAACGGTGGTGGCACAAAAGCATTAGCAATGGCAACACCCATAGGGGCGTATTCAACAGTCCTCTTCCCCAGTGGTTCACCTCTGATGGAGGTTCGGTCACCCTCAAGCTCACGGTACCTGTGAAGGTACATGGTCAGTGGTTCCATGTAGTCATCAAATCCAAGCTTGCTCATGGCCCAAAGCACGTCCTCAGCAGTGATGGTCTTGCGCTGCTCCCTCTGGCAACGCTCATTGGCCTCTCCGGTGATAAAGCTGATGTACTCAGACACACACTCCTGAATGGTTTCTTTGGCATCATCTGAGATCTTGGCATGTGGGGGGAGAATCTTACGCATGATCCTAATCACATTTGCGATTGGCATGAAGCGATCTTGCTCCCTCACAGTGCAATCGTTGCCCTCCTCTCCTGTGTGGTTGTTGTCCCCTGCTACCTGCCTCATGTTGTTCATGTCTGACACGGACAGCTTCAACCCTGTGAATACGTGAAGGTTAAGGTTATGTATGCATATACATGATACTTTTTCATTCATGTTATGTTACCGAAAAAACTACCTGGAAATGAATCGGTGGTGTATAGATAAAGTTAGGGGATACACGTCAGGTTTTAACGAAGGTGTGAAAGAGATATGACCGAAAGGAGTAAAAGGAGTGAGACTCATTTGAGAGGGGTTCAAGCTGTGCTTTCTTGAGAAGAGGAATATGGGGAAAAGGACAAAAAAACAGCTCTGAAGTCATAAGATTAATATTAAAGAGGACAGAGGATTCAAATAAACGGTCCTCTTTTTCACGGCTTTATTTTTGTTTTCATGCATTCGTCAGTGGAAACGCATTTCAAAGCCAAGGGGCTGGCTGGATCTGCATGCAATGCACCAGGATGGTCCACACTCATTTTTTGTTTGAAACTTTGGTATCTCAACAATGTGGACTCCTCAAGGGGTGATAAACTTTTACTTGAAGGAAAAAAATGAAAAAAGTTCCCCCACATTAATACTATCCAGATGGCCCTTAGAGAGAAAACCAGTGTTCAATAAAATGCATATATACGAGTATATGCATATGCATTTATGAGAAAAAAAAAAGAAGGGCTTTGAAAAGTTACAGACTTTAGGGCTTTTTCAAAAACATCTATGACTGGATTGGAACTGCATATGCATGTGGATACATTTGTCCATCCAACACGCCATGGCCTTGTCTTTGGCCGGGAAGGAGGGTAAAGGACTTGTAATGTGGAGACAGATCCTTGTATATGAAACTGGAGAATGCATGAATGCCACTTGTAACAAGCAAGTCAGAAACTGCATGCATGCATGAGCGCCACTTGTTCTATTCTAAAATGTAAAGGCATAACCCACTATTGTCATCATCTTCATTTCACCTGTTGCTTTTCTGAAACCACCACACAGGGTGGAAGAGACACCTTGCACTCAGATTAGGCCTTAGAACAGGGAAACCGATGAAGAAAAAAAAAAATCAACTCTGCAACCAAGTTCAAAGATGTACACATGTATCTCTACCATCTATATATAGGATATGCAGATTTTGTGAAAAAGAAAGAGATCTCAGGAAATTAAATGCTGGGAAATTAATGAAAGAACTGAATCCACTGAGTCACATCAGGGGTCAGTGGATTTGGCAAGAAAATTAGATGAAGACTGAAAAGAGAAAGAGAAAGAGGTTACATGCACGGTAGAATCACCAAGACAGCTACTGTATATTAAATATACAGAGATATATTCAGAAGTATATTAATGTATACTGCTGCAGGAGTCACATATACATATATGAAGCTAAAATATTCAAACAAAAATTGGTTAGAACTGAAAAAAAAAAAAATGAATGAGTGTGTGTGAGAGAGAATAAAAATATTGGTAGTGTTAATCCACATAAATATTTTAATGGTTTACCAGCAGAGGTGTTGTTGGGGAGCTTGCCGTAGCCATGAAAGCTTCCATTTTCCATGGTGACAGGGGAGTGATTGGAAAATGAAAATGAGAGGGTTGTGTTGAGAGATGGCGAGGGAGTACTCGGCAAGTGTCGAGATTTATAGAGCTAAATTCTCAGGAACGACGTGTGAATGAAGGCGATGCGAACGAGGAAACAGGAAATAGGCAATAGCCGGTCACAGACAATAAGACAACCGGAACAAGGGCCACTCCATTCTATTGGCTACAGTGACTAGACTGACACCAGTAGGTTGCTGCTTCCCTCCTACATAGCATTAATGTAATGTTGCTTCTTACAAAAGCAAATTTATGGTTTCTAAAAATTATATACACATAAATAATTTTTTAGTGCTTAACATTAATATTTTATCGCTAAAATATGTTTACTTTTCTAATTTATCATTAGTTACAATGACAAATGTCTCACACAGTCTCTTCCTTTAATGAATAGTTATCCAATGGTTTAATAATAGTCTTATTAGGAAAATTCTAGACTGGGAACATGATAGAATATTCTTTTCAATTTTGGGATGTTTGGTTTGGGGGATTTATATTTAGATTTGAAATCTATAATATAATTAGTGAAAAATAATGAAATAAAATATCTAAACCAACAACTCCTTGAATGAGAGTGTTACACAGGGGATCTTATAAAACTGTGTGCTAACATTTTTTATATTGATTTGAGAATTAAATATTGTTAAATTAACCTTTAAAAATGAATACTACATACAAATGTTGTGTAGTAACTGTTAACTTGAATCTTGGTGACAAATATTCCATCTATTTTATTCTTTGAAAATAAAATATTGTTAAGTTTTTTGGGTCTTTAATAAAAGCGTTTGAATGACATCTAAGTGCATTTTTTTAGCGATATTCTATGTAAATGTATAGTTAAAATACTTTTTTTTTACTTGTTTGTTGTCTTTGTATAAAAATGAAAAACCAATAAGGGGTGAAATACAGATGAGGTTAGTCAATTTAAAAAAAAATAAAAATTGGTGAAAGTAACGGTACAGGACAATTAACAACAAAGATTTACTAAATTTAAATATCTCCAAGGTGTTTGATAAAAGAACTATATTGTCAAAAACATAGTTACTGAAATCACAAGTGTGAGATAAATGGTAAGTGATTAAATTACTCAGATAATGTAATTGTGGATGTAGTGTAGTAATTAAATATGCTGTGTATTTGTCACATGTAGAATTACATCTAATATTTCACTATAATCTTTATGTATTTTTTCACTAAAAAAAGAGATAAAAAAATACAAAAAATTAGATGTTATGTGAAAAAAAAATTCAAAAACAATTAATTATTAAAATAAAAGATAACATTAAATTATAATTTATTTAAATATTATATAATAAATATTTCTTCATTTTGTGTATATATTTCATATTTACACTTAATGATATTTTAAATTATAATATTTTAAATAGTATACTTATTTATGTATGTATAGTGAGAGAGAATAAAGAAAAATATATGCACAATATAGTACATGTTTATATTTCCACTTGTAACAGCCTAAAAATTCTATAATTTTTGTCTGTTACCAAGTATTAACATCCATTTAAGGTTCAAAGTATTACAAAAAGTGTTCAGATACATCAGAGTTATGTAAAACTATTCTCATGACAAAAGGAAAATCATCTCAAGATCATAGAGTCTTTAACTACAATAAAAATATATATATACAAGACAAAAGGAGATCGATTTAAGAGTATATCATCTTTAAGGTGCTCCTAAACCTGCATCTGCACCTGCTCATGTACATAGTACAATCATCGCAGTTCACAAAACAACAAGAAAAGCAAGGGTAAGCTAACGAAATAATGTTTTTAGCTTATAAGAGTGAAAAGAATTGAAGTGATTAGATTTACAAATGCAAATATGAATTCTTAAGTCGAATAAAACTAAGTTTAACATTCAATCACAAACTTTCATACTTTATT
>Ga0209700_101502_pt1 | contig 48412 bp, 18 predicted proteins | sample SiratroredBW_FD_187528 | JGI IMG/M metagenome (GOLD analysis project Ga0209700, IMG submission 187528) | Root nodule microbial communities of legume samples collected from California, USA - Siratro red BW (SPAdes) (version 2) | ecosystem: Host-associated > Plants > Roots > Nodule | place: USA...
AATGTACTCGGCCTCAGCAGTTGATAGAGCAACGCATGCTTGCTTCTTGCTGTTCCACGAGATTAGACTTGCTCCAAGTAGATGGCATGTGCCACTTGTACTTTTTCTGTCCAATTTGCACCCAGCGAAGTCTGAATCAGAGTATCCTTTGAGATTAAGAGTTGCTTCATTTGGATACCACAAGCCAACATTTGTTGTCCCTTTGAGATACTTGAGAATCCTTTTAGCAGCATTGAAATGAGAGTCCTTTGGATTTGCCTGGAATCTTGCACACATGCATACAACAAAGGTTATGTCAGGTCTGCTTGCTGTGAGATAGAGCAAGGATCCAATGAGTCCTCTGAACTTGGTTTGATCTACAGTTATTCCATGTTCATCTGCATCTAGATAGCAACTGGTTGCAATTAGAGTTGATGCCTCTTTGCAACTGTCCATCTCAAACTTCTTCAATACGTCTTTGTAGTACTTCGACTGATTTAAGAATGTGCCATTCTGTAACTGTTTGATCTGCAGTCCTAGGAAGTAATTCAACTCCCCCATCATTGACATTTCAAACTCCCCCTGCATATCTAATACAAATTCTTGATAAAGAAGCTCATTAGTTGATCCAAAAATGATATCATCGACATACACTTAAACTAAAATTATATCATTTTCAGAATTCTTAATAAAGAGAGTTTTGTCTACTTGACCTCTTTGATAACTCTTGGAGAGTAGAAAATTACTTAGCATTTCATACCATTGCCTAGGAGCTTGTTTAAGTCCATAAAGAGCCTTCTTAAGTTTGTCAACATGTCTAGGCAGTTTGTGGTCTTCAAATCTAGGTGGTTGAGTGACATATACTTCTTCATTTATAAATCCATTTAAGAATGCATTCTTCACGTCCATTTGAAACAACTTAAATCCACTTAGACAAGCATAGGCCAGCAACAGCCTCACAGCCTCAATTCTCGCAACTGGTGCATAGGTTTCATCATAGTCTATACCTTATTCTTGATTATAACCTTTAGCCACGAGTCTTGCTTTGTTCCTCACAATAATGCCCTGCTCATCCATTTTGTTTCTGAACACCCACTTTGTGCCTATCACGTTCATTCCACTGGTCTTAGGAACTAAGCTCCGCACATCATTTCTTGTAAACTGATTAAACTCCTCTTGAAAGCCCTATTTCAAAAATGATTATTATGAAACAGCAAATCTCTCACAGTGGTTCTCACAAATGAATTTCAGAAGATTGTGTTTCGCAAAAATGTATCTCTCTGTTCTTTCTCTTCTCTTCTTTTTCTTTTCTTATTTTTCGCACTTGAAAAGCCCACTGTATTGTAGAAGAAGAACTCAAACCAGATTTTTTAGAAAAATAGTTAATTCAGTTAAGCTCAGGCACGAATAAATTGATTCGGCTTAACCTGAAATCAGTTTGTAATAGTTCAGTACTTTATTTTCCAAAACTGTTAATTCAGTTATGCTCAGACACGAATAAATTGATTCGACTTAACATGAAATCAATTTATAATAGTTCAGTACTTTATTTTCCAAAACTGTTTTTAACTAAAGTTAAACCTTTTTATGGTTTGGTTTAAAATCATTTAGACCATGTGCTAATGAATTTCTCCTTAGATGTGCATAGGTTCTCTTTCACAGCCAATCATACTCACTCACACTAAGGCAAGACCTAGAACACACTTCCACTTGCTTGCTTTGGCTTGCTGGACATGTCTTGCATGGCTTCATCAAATCCTTAAGTATTGTGAGAATACTAACAATACTTAATATGTTTTTTTTTAAATAAAGATTTTTTTAAAAATTAAAAAATAAAAGTAATTAGAAAAAAAAATTTTACAAAAGCATTTTTTCCAAATAGCTCCCGCTCATCTCCTCCACTGCTCCTGCTCATCTCCTCCACTGCTCCCGCTCATCTCTTCCAATTTCTTCGCCAAATGCCAACCTAAAGTTCCAATCCTTAAATTTCTTCCAAAAATCCTAATTTGTGGTTTCAATTTGTGAAACCAAAAGCGATATTCTCAACTGAGAGCTATGCTTACATTTTTGAAGTTGAAAATCTGGACGATTAGCTCTCTCATGGCGGCCTAAATGACTTCCAAACTAAGGTACACTCTAACCATAACGTAAATCTCATTTTTGTTAATCTCGGTTATCATTAGCACGGACATTAACCCTAACGCAAATCCATACTATCTCTTCGACGACTACGGTCATCTCTCTTCTGGTCTCGCTTGCGGTCTCGCCTGTCTCTCCGCTGGCCATTGGTATCGTTTTTCGTTACTTGTTCAATTTCTTAGGTATTCACTTCTATTCTCTACTTGTTCTATACTATTATCATTAAATCATTAATTAATATAATGAGGTTTGATTTATTTTTTTCTTCTTTTCATTGTATTGTGAGTAGGTGATAGCAGAATCGATTGGCACATATTTTGTGGTATTTGCTGGTTGCAGATCTTTGGCAGTGAATAAGGTCTTTGTGGTATTTCTCGGTGTTTGTGTGACATGGGGCTGATTATAATGGTCATGATTTACACTAGTGTTCATATCTCTGAAGCACACTTCAATCTTGCAGTCACCATCACTTTGGCCATCTTTCGTCGCTTCTCAAATAAATAGGTAACTTTCTTTTCTTAACATCATTTTCAATCTTTGGAAACACAATAATTAGACACAATTCTTTCTAGTTATGCTTTTTTGATTAAAAGTTCTTATTAAAAAGAAGTTGTTTGTACTCTGTTTGCTTTGGCACAACTTAACTCTGTTTTTGCTATTTTGTTATTGAATATATTTTGTTTAACTCTGTTTGTACTGGGTTTGTGGGGTTCAATCTTTATTAATGTTCATATCTAGTTAGTCTCAACCTCACTACCCTTCGGATTTATCCACCTCTTCATTACCATTCAATTCTATGACTCTCTTTTTATTCCTCTCTTTTGACATCTTCCACTTCGCTTTTACTTATTACTCAGACTCATTTTCTCTGATAAAGGTAGCTTGTTCAGTATCCATTTTCCTTCTTCATTTTCAAATGTCCAAACCCCTATTCAATTGCCCTAAATAAACTGTTTATTACATGGCTACTGCTGAAGAATGTTGTTAGAATACTTGTCAAAGAATTTAAATTTGAATCAGGTGGTTCTTTACACACTGGTGGCTCCATAACTACACATGAGCACGCCATTCGCATGGTATGTATACAAAACATATATGTTGTATTGAATTTTGAGTGTAATTGATTTTGAATTATACTTTATGATTACATATTATTCTATTATACAATATATGATATTGCCTTGCATAACCATAATATTATTTATATTGTTCATAGGCAAAAGTATTGGGTCATCCTGCACATATTGATGAGGTATTTAAGAAGACTCATAAACGGAAGAGTAATGGTGAATTCGTTGATGAAAGATCAAGAAGGACAGTTGTGAGTTACATTTGTTATTGTTATTTTTCTTTATTTTAGTAATGTACTGTATGAATAACATTAATATCATATATGAATAACAGGAACAATTTGAAAGTATATTTACTCAAGCCAGATCACAAGTTGGATCTTCTACATCACAATCTGAATCATCCCCTGTAGATCCTGCAGAGGAAGACAAATTAAGAACTGAAAGTTGGCTTCTTGCTACAGGTGGCAAAAAGAAAGGTCGAATTTATGGGGTTGGAGAGCTTGCTCGTAAGTTTAAATCTGGAAATAATCTCACGTATCATGAACCTTCAACTTCCTCTCATGATTCAGAACAAACTCGGGAGATAAAACAACTTAGGGAAGACAATGACAAACTTAGTCAACAAATGAAAGCATTGCTTAATCTGGTTCTTCCTATACTTCCACCTCATTCAAGAAGTGCATTTGAATAAGAAGTTCAACAACAACAACAACCACAACAACAATCATCCAGGCACAAGAAAATGAGCATGAAGAACCACCCAACAAACAACACAATGAGCATGGACAACCTGGACATTTTGCAGACTATTAGGATTTTTAGGCTTTGAGTATTTGATTATGGTTCAACTTTATTTACATTGTGGATTATGTTGGATTATGGTGGATTATGTTTCAAGTTTACTTTACTTTAGAATTATGTTATCTTTGACTTATTTTGTATGATGAGACTTCAACTATATATGTTATGCTTCCATTTGAAATTAAATGTGGATTTTATTTTTTGTTAGGTGTATTGAATGATACTTGATTGTTGGATATGTTGGATATTTTGAATGTTTCATAAAATTCAATTAAAATAAACACTTTGATGCATGAAGGATCACCTATGAATTTATCCACATTACCCACGGACTGGAGTTGGTAGGTATTACCCACGGCTTCAATTACCCACGGGCTCAATTTTCGTAGGTAAATTACCTACGCCCAGTTTACCTACGGATTTTTGTCTGTGGGTAATCTGTGGGTAATGTTGATTTACCCACGGATTTTTGTTGTTACCTACGGATTTTAGCATCGGATAAAATCATTTTTTCTTGTAGTGAATTAGAGTTGAGACATTTCTTGAAAAATTCTAGAATAAGCTCTTGGACCAATGTGAAAATAGCTCAGTTTTATCAATTTAAATGTTTTAGATCATGCTTTATAATATATGATAATTTTTTTTAAATGAATCATAGGTTCAATCTATAAAGTTTAAAAAAAAGACGGTTTAAAAACTAATTTAGATATATTAAATTGATTATTTTAAGTTATTAATTGATTATTTTTAGATTGAAGTGAATTTCAACTAAACACTTTTTCTTTTAATCGATTATGTTGTCAATTAATCAATCATATTTATTTTTTATTTTTGTTATAAAAACTTAATAATATATTAATCAATTATTAAGCTGGTTAATTTATTATATTTTTAAACAAATTAAAAACACATTTATTTATTTTCTATTTTAATTTTATAAAGACTGATAATTGATTATTCTGTTATCAAAATACTTAAAAACTAAATTAATAATTTATATAAAAACTTAATAGTTTAACTTGAATTTTGAACCTTTTCTACAACATTTTAATCTTTTTAAAACAAATTTTATGATTATGCTTGTACTAAAGTGAAGTAATTGTAATTTACCTTTGTGAAGGTCTAACAAAAAATCCTCTAATTCTTTTTAATGTTGTTTAGCTATTTAATATTATGAATGGATATAATTTATATTTCAATGAATGATTATAATATATCTATCCAGTCAACCTCTAGGGACTCAGCACATTTATTAATAATTTTGCCTTTCATGACATGTCTAGGAAGAAAATAATTTAAAAAAATTAATTTTTTATTAAGTCTCAAAAAAAACTGAAGAAAAATTCTAGAATAGCTGAACCAAACACGCGTTTTTGTCACCTGTCACACTACAAATCCATCATGAAATTGATCATATCATGGATCATAGTACCGTGTTCCATTTTATCACACACAATGAAACACAAGATCTTCTGGTTTAAGCACAAAGTCCTACAATGTCAGGTTCAAGCCAACCTTCCTTTCCCATGAAAGATCCCCAAAATGCCCACTTCATTTTCTCCTCATTGCTGTGTGTCAAGAACAATAAAATAAAATAACCTTTCACACCAAATCTCTACCCAGTCAATAATATATGAGTAAAAATGCAAACCAAACCATCCACATAAGAAATTTTAGTCACCAAAAAACATTAAAAAAAACCATTTATCAATTTAAAAATGACAAGGTCGTTAAGGATGCATTTAATTTAATTTTTATTTGGGTTCTTAAATGCTATATAATTAATATTACGTACAAATCCATCCTATTATTATAGCCTTACTTTTAAAAACATTAGCTTGTTGGGTTTCCCCTTTTTCTTTGAGGTTTCTTACAACTAAAAGAAGTGTATATTTATATAATTTTTTTATTTTTAAATTGGTATTTATTTATATAAAAATAATCCCAACCAAACATTCTAAATTTAAAATGACGAGATATTTTGTAACCATTAATAAAAAATAAATTACAAGTAAAAAAAATGCTGGAATGAAATTATCTAGAGAGATAAAATGAAAAGTCTCTTTCCATTAATTACTATTTTTATATAAAATTGAAATTTGAGATCTTAGTTAAACGAATTAAACCCTAATTTACTTGAAACACGTCCCATTTAATGTTGACTATTTAATAAAATAAAAAAAAAGGTATCTGGCTTAGGATACCAAGTTATCAAATGAGGTGGAAGATCAAGTTTTCTCAAAATAGTTTTCTAGAATTCCCCAAAAGTCAGGTGGTGAAGGAAACATATAATACAAACAAAAATTTTCACTCCATGACTCCGTCAATTACTTTCGCTCTCTATCTACGCATTCTAGAAACAAATCATATCTCGTAACATTAACGTTAAAAGAATGTGCGTGTTTTTTTCTTTGTTTTTCTTTTCTCTTTTTAGTTCAACTATATATATGTTTCTCTCTGTTACACTTCAGTTATTCTCAACTCTTCAGACCACAACATTCTTTCTCTAAGAAAATCGTTGTTTAACTAATAACTGTTTCCGTTATGGAAGGCTCGGAGTTCGAGTTCCCCTTAGCAACCGGTACCGCTTTCGGCGCCGTCCCCGACGACGTCGTTTTCTGCGGCAAAGTCATAAAGCGCCGATCCGAAAGCGAGATCCGGGCTCCGTTGAGGTCCGAGTCTTCGCGTCGGCCCAATGGCTTCGTGGCGTGGCTCCGGTCGCCATCCGGAAGGGAGATCCGGTGCCGGAGGAGCGAGAGTTTCCAGCGACGGTATAACGGGGCGTTTGGGGCGGTGATGAAGTTTCCCTTGCAAATGGAGTTAAGTGACATTAAGATGAGGCAGGACCGGAGAGATTCGCGACCTCCGCCGCCGAGGTTCACGGCGTTAGACGACGGCGACGAGAGTTGCTGGGAACTGGTCCGGCCGTTGAGGCGACGCGGAACGCTCAAGAATGCCTTGTTTGGATGCCTTCCCATTGTTTAGGACTTTTTCTTTTTCATTTATTTATCTATTTTCTTACGTATTCTAGTGAACATCATTTATTTATTTATATACAAAGTTTTTCCCCATGTTTCATGTCTTGAAGCAGTTTAGTTTAGAATTTAGAAATTCAACCGAGATCAAATTTGTTTCAAAACAATTAATTTAACCATTAAAAATACATAAAATAATATTAAAAACATATATATTATTTGTACTAGTGTCTTATAAATTTAAAACACGTTAACTCACTACCCACATACTAAGCACATGGAGTATAAGATACTCTCACTAGTAATTGATTCTATTAACATAGTCTCATTAGTAATTGAGTTCATATGAGCCATCTAACTTAGACTCAATGTTATATAAATACAATTTTATTTTTTAGAAAATACTGAACGATAAATCTTCATTCTACGTTTACTTATTTAATCACTTATCTACTGATTTGAGCATCAGAGTATCTTCTGCAGGTGGTCTTTTTTATCACTCTTAGACTTCAAGCTATGACTTAAATCGAGTCAATGCCAACACCACCTTGTAAAGCTTATACTCTATTCTCGATAAGAACTTTTTCCTAGACCACAATACATGGTATCCACCATAAATCAAGCCAACACCTTTATCTTCGCATCTCATGAAATGGACCCATTATCTCTAGAAGCTATCAAGTCTCACATTGGAGACCATTCCAAAGTAGTGTTCAGAGTGCCATCTCCAGTTTGCGCGAGGAGGTGCAGGCTCAACGACTGGAGCTGTATACGCAACAAGAAACCCATTGCAATGAATTAGAGGCTCTACAACTATAGATCGCCAATCTACAACAAGACTAAAGTATTCATCGATCTCAGTAGAGCCAACGACCTTCAACCCTACAAGGTCACCAAAAGCAAGTTGGCGAATCTCACCTAGCATCGTTAGAAATACCCTACCAAATTTAAAGGATCTAGGTTGGAGGTCAGTCCCGAGTTGTGTCAAGTGTCGTAAGAGTAACAAACCAATTGTCCTTCCAAACTACCACAACTCCTTGCCTTAGTTCCCCACCACACTCAAGGGAAAAACCCTCAAATGTTACTACCCTTTACCTCAAAATTCGATAAAATGGCTCTGCACACTTTATACCAAGTTCATAGCTCGGTTTATTGATAACAAATCAATGACCACCTCCTCGACTTCCTTTCATCACGTCACACAAGGTAAGGGCAAGTCATTGAGACAATACATGGCTCGCTTCGCAAAAGCCTGCCTTAACATACCAAACCTGCATTCAGTAATAATAGTGCATTCATTTATAGTGGGTTTGAGACCAACACTATTATTCAATGCTCTGTTCATTGAGCCCTCAAATAACATGGACAAATTGTGGGTCTGAGCTGCGAAATATTTCACTATTGAAGAAAACTCGGAGGTTGTGAAAGGTCGGACACGCCTATAGTAGCTTCAACTCCCAAAAGGAGGAGAATAGGTAGATTTGATTCTTATACTCCCCTCAACGCCAGTCGAGATGCCATTACCCAAGAGGCTTGTAATTTAGAGCTCGTCTACCTCCCTCAACCCATGCAAACTCCACCCTCTATTAATCACACAAAAAATGTTGGTATAATCAAAACCGTGGACACACTACCGAGGAGTGCATGAAGGTTCACTGTCTTATTGAAAAGCTTTGTTTTGGGTCTCTTACTTGTTTCGTTCAATACAGTCAAAAAGGACAAGGTCGTGGACGAGAAAATGGGCGAGAAGGCAATCAACGTGGATGCGGTCCTCCATAGAGAGGACAAGGTTGTGGAAGAGGACAAGCTGAGGCGTCCGAACCTCAAACTCAAACTCAAACCCAACAAGAGCAAGAGCAAAGGGAGCCCGAGCCTAATGTTGAAGTCAGAGGCCATATCATACCATTGCAGGAGGATTCGTTGGTGGAGTAAGCTTTAGATCAACACAAAGGAGATACCTCAGGAGAATCAACTCAGTGAATTTACTACCACCGAGGTCACTTCCACCCATCCTATTCACTGATGAAGACTTCTGCACTCATAACCCTGACCAGGACGATTTATAGCTATCACAACTACTAGCGCCAATTGGCGAGTTCATAAAATTCTCATAGGCTAAGGAAGCTCAGCCAACGTGCTCTACTTGTCTACTTTTCAAAAATTTGATGTCGCACATCATTGATTAAGTCTTATCCTAATCTTCTCATAGGCTTCATGGGAGAGAGTGTACACACTAGAGGTTATGTAGATATGCTAACAACCTTTAGAACCAATCAAGATTTAAGTATATTTAAATGACTGAATATCGATAATATTATTACTAAGACATTTAAACCACTTTAATATGAATCATGATATGAAAGATATATAATTAATAATAAATAAAATGAATAAAAACTACAAATGATATCTAATAGAGATGTCATCATACACTCAAAACTTAGTTAAAAAGAGACATAGTAGAAGGAGGAAGGAAACGTAGTCTTACTAGAGAAAACCCTAATAATCTTTTTGGTGAGAATAATGACATCCACCGTAGGATTAGGTAAAACCTTTTCCTACCTCCAATAAATAGCACATATGAAACCATGAGAAATCGTACTTGACCTAGGCCTCTACTATGCTATTAACAAATACTCAAGGAACCAAACGTTTCAAAAGCACATTATCTTTCTCTGTCCTAATCCTCCTCCAATTTCCTTGTGACTGTTAGAAAATATTACAGAACCATTTAGATAACTTCTATTTCTCCAACTAGGTCAATACTACGGGACAAACTCCGACCAATTAGCACATATGGTTATTAATGTCAGTTTTTCCATAATGGTAAGCATTTTATTACTTTCTACTTCAAATTAATTAATTTAATTTAATTTTTTCATAAAATCAATTACTGAATATTAAAATAATTTATTTCACAATATATTTGTAAATTTATTTCATCTTATTTCTTATTATTGTGATACTATTTATTTTTCACAATTTTTTTAATAAAAACCCAGAGTTCTTTAAGTTGATTGTGAAGGAAGAACGAAACATAATTAAACCCTAAACACATTTATTCAAAATTATTTTTGAAGAAAGAAATAAAAAGAAATTATTTTTTTTTCATAATTGAAAATTAGATTATTCAGAATTTATTTTTTAAATCTCTCTTATATAATCTTTTGTAAAACTTTTATATATATTTTTCTTAAAATTCTCTTATATAAGTTTTCTATTTTTTTAACTTATGAACAAATTATTTGTAATTTTTAGTGTTTTTAAAATAATTATAAAAAAAATTACGTATAAAATTTTAAATAAATCAAAATTATTGTATTATTATCGCGTCTTTCATTTTTTTCCTAAAAAAATAAATAAAATTATTATATCTAATAAATTTATAATTTATTATTTCTATCTTGTCTCATCTACACTCATGATTTATAATATATTTTATATAAAAATTTAGAATATATATATAATGTACAAATAATGTCATATAAAAATAAAAGTGTATATAATTCTTCTTCTAAAATAGATTAATTAACTTTATAGATGATTCTTTATTCACTCTATGCTAATTTATTCTCTACAATATTTATATTGGGAAATCGTTTCGTATTTTAAAAAACTTTAATAGAATCCTCATTTTAATACTTTGATGATTAACTAATTGGTATTAAAATTTTAATAGGAACATCAGTGGATAACTTGTTGATTAAATTTTTAAATTACTTTACTTTATTTCTTGTTGCAATATTATTTATTTTCATTATTTATTATATTGTGGAAGAAAACGGAAATATACGTGATTTCAATATATTGTAATTAATTCGTAAATGTAAGATTCAAAATGAAAGTTATTTATTCTTAAATGTTTTTTTTTAAATCATAAGATTCATAACTGATCCATCTATGACAAACAAAATTTCTGTATCACAAATAAAAATTTATATGTTAGTAATATTTTTCAGGAGATAAGAATTTACATCACATGTTTGTGGTGAAGTCACAATAGAGACTTAAGAATTTACATCATATTCACATATGATTTATTTCACATTTTTATTGTGATGATTAATTAGTCTCATCTTATCAAGTGTGTTGAGAAATATATTTCACATTTTCATGTAATGATTAATTAGCTTTATGTTATTAGGTGTTAAACAATATATATTACATTTTTACGTGATGATTAATTAGTCTCATCTTTTTAGATGTTGAAGAACAGTTTTCACATTTTCATGTGATGGGCAAACTGCTTCACATTATTATGTGATGAAGTTTAGTGGAAACTAAAATTTTGTACTCTATAATAAAAGTATGAAATGTATACTTTTTGAACGTGGTTAAGTTTTCTACAAAATATTGAAGAAATTTTTGCAGTAACTTGACTTCAGGTAAAACCCGAACATCTATACTAACATAGTGACAAACATTTCTAAAGGTTATTGCACTTAATTCATGACATGAAAAACAGTGTTAAAATTCATGCAAGTATATTTTTTAAGATTTTGAATGATCATCCTTGGTGCTTAAAATTCTTTTAAGCATTTTCACTTTTTTCGAGTCAAGACTGTGATATGTTTTAGAAAGATAAAAAGAACGATCATCTATTAGACTGAGTAAATTGTTCTAAAGTTGAACCAACTAGACTTAAGTTTGACTTCACTAAATTTAGATCTAGTAGGATATGATATGACATTTAAGTGTATTTTATGAGTGGATCTTGATAATATTACTAAAACATTTAAACCAATCATAATAAAAAAGATGTAATTAATAATAAATAAAATAAATGAAGAGGATAACGGAGAACTAGTGAAAGTGAGGATGTATGTGAGATTAGTTTAAAAGAAGACAAATAATGCTATGGGTAAATAAAACTTTAATAATATTTTTTGGCCAGAACAATATTTATACATAAATTTTATCGAAATGAGTGGATGCATCTACGACCTTCATTTACATATTTCTTCTCCTCTTAACAAGCAATATATTAACACCAACGCTGATGTGCGCTTTGGGACCACATGACAATCTTTAAACCACATAAGAAACAACACTAAAGTGGAAAAGGCTGGCATTTGGTGTGTGAAATAAGAGAGGAAGGTTAAGAGGAAAAGAAATGTATAAACAAAGTATTTGAGAATGATTTGGTTACTAAAGATATTAAAAGCACTTATTGATAATTGTTATGTCAAATTAAAAGTGTGATAAAATGGTATGAAAAGTTATGATAAAATAGTCCTGTTCTAATTCCTCTTCCTTTTGGGTCATAGCATTACTATCCCGATGTAGAAAGAAACACAAATTCAGCAAGATGTGATTTAGCTTGACACAAATTGAGCAACATCTTTCTTCATTCCAGATCAATATAAGTTTTCAGATAATCTACCAAGTGTTTTTAGTGCACCCATGTGGCAGATGTTTCAAATCAGAATGAGAAGGTAAAACTTGGAGATGAAATATTTCTGTTATGGCTTGGGTTCTATCCATCCATTTGAATTGGGCTATAGTTGCTTCAGAACGATTGGGTTTAACCTATCCTTTTAATTGTACCACCTTGTCATCTTAAATGAATTTCATAGACAAGGAATATTTAATGTGAATCAATTTTAATCCTCACATCCGGTCAATAGTAATAACATTTTAATCCCCACCATCATTGAGAATGGTTGGGCTATTTGAACCTGTAGGCCCAAAAATTTAGCTACCCCCACTATCCACAAGAATGAGAAATGGGCTTTTGCCAATAACACTTGGACAACAATTGCTTCCTGCACCCCTCCATTTCATAATACCAAAATTATCTTTAGAGATGTAAAAACAACATTCGTAACTAGTATTTCCGAAAATGAATATTGGATGTAAAAACGACTTTTAGATTTGGTTTTTCAAAATGAATTTTGGGATGCAAAAGGTAGTTACGAAAAACGTTCTTCGGAATTCCAAAATGACTTTTGGAAAACAGTTTCTGTGTTTTGTATTATTTGTGTATGCGGTGGACGACGGCGAGTAGGGGTGGTATTTTCGTGAGTTCTACAATTTAGTAGGCAAAACATTTTGAGAGTGACTTCTAGATTAAAGAATCCGAAAACTATTCGACCTTTGAAAATGACTTTCGGATTATACAATTTGAAAGCAAACAAATGACTTCCAGTCATACAATGGAGAAGCTATTTTTGTAAAATGTAACCTTCAGACGATTGTACAATGTGTAAATTTTAAGCTTTTGGATTAGGCTACACATTTCAATCCGAATATAATTTTCAAAAATTTTATAGTTTTCAGATCGTAGAATCTGGAAATCATTACAAATTTTGTTTCATGACAAATCAATATGGATTCTACAATTTTCAAATATGTTTAAGAAACTAATTCTAATGTATTTGTAGACTAGATTAATGAAGATAAATACAAAATAAAAAAAAATCTCAAAATAGAATATAAACATAAAATCTTTTCGTTTTAAATATAACTTGAGAATAAAATATTTTTCGATTTTCCATATATTCAAATTATTTCCGTGTGGATATTGACAATATATTAGGAAATTATTTACAAAACTGAAATTGAACAAACTTATTAAATAAAAATTAAATCTTAAAGAAGCACGAAAAATAAGGACAAACATATTAATACGTTTTTTAATTTGTTGTTTAGTTTTTTCAAATCAATGTTACTCAAAAATATTTATAATCTATTGAAATTTATTTAAACAAATCATTTTTAAAAGACACTGTAGATATTTTTTAGAACTCAAACTCTTATTCAATATAATTAAAAGTTATTTACAGAGAGAATGAGGGGTTATTTTTAATTAAAAGTGTCACTCAAACTAAATCCAAATCCAATTTAAATACATATAAAATGCAATGGAAATCTAACCTAGTGATTATGTAATACTTGGCCAAAATTTACAATGAAGATGGAGGGAAAATTGAAATTTCATAATTCAAATAAAAGAAAAATCCAAAAATAGAGTGCATGCTTCTTATGCTTGGACATGTTTTTTTTTTTTTTTTTTCATATGGGCTTTGTCTTTCTTTTGACGTTTGATCTATGATAATGTGTTGGGCAAAATCTTTGACGAGTTTCATGAACTTAGTTTAGTTAGATTTGATTGTTCCTTGTTCCTTGTCCTTCTAATATTTACACCTAGTAGCTTGTTAGACTTATAAGCTAAATTATAAAAAAATGTTATTTACACCTATTTTTATAAGGAAAGAAAATAAAAGAAAATTATTATTTTCTTAAAATCAAAATGATACTCTATTTTACAAATATTTATTTATTTAAAACTACTTCGGATCTCCTATCTATACATTCATCAGTAGTGATGTATGTTAACAATGTTATTTTGACAAACTTACATTTGAAACAATGACATGACCTATGCGAATAAAATGAAAGTTTTAAAGTAGACACTCCTACTTCTTAACTCTCAATTAGGAGACTTGTTCTACTACTCTCAGAAGTCTCACATTATTTGAGAAAGGATGTCAAGAATAGTTTATATATACTTTACTCTCTTAACTTATTCGATGTATCTTTAAGGATAAAATATGACGAAATTATCAAATTTTAAAATGAACAATACTTTGAATATGATGATTAATTTTAGCAATATTATCTTAACGTAATTCAAGAATGAGTTTTAGTATTAATATTTAAATAATAATTGAATAAAAAAATATATAATTATGCAAAATGTAGAAAGATATATAATTAAAATAGTATGTTAAATGAGTTCTTTTCCTTGTGTTCAAAAAGATTATATGTTGAGAATAAATAAATAAATCTTGTTACATAATAAATATGATATAAATTGTTTTATATTGTGTTTTATACTCAAACATTCTTATTTTCAAGAATGCACATTATTATATCAAACTAGCATTGTCGAAAATCAAACTATCATAAGAATATATTCTATCAGAGCTTTAAATATCCTTATACAAGAAGCACAGGAGAGAAAATAACTATCAACCCAATAGGTTACCGAAACATTCCCAAGAAATAAAGAGGATATCTATGTGGATAGAAAAGAAATATTCAAGCAATCTCTAAGAGATCTCTCTAGTATTTTTAGAGTCCAAAAGTGTCTTCACTTATTGATCGAAGCCGTTTCTAGTCAAATAAATAAGTAAAATACAGTACTAGGTAGTGACTCCTAGGTCGTCTTGGGGAGAGGGGGCAGGTTAGACAGATTTCAACAAAACAGTAATTAACGAAACTTAAAATAGTGATTAAAAACAAATTATCCCCTTAATTGCAATCTAGTTATCATTGGTTGCGGAAATTTATAATGACGCTCCAGACCCTTGAAACAACCCAAGCTAGTTAACTAAGCGAAAATTAATGTGAGTGTTCCTTATGCAAAACAAACGCTTGCACAACATTCATCCCAACCCCTAAACCACGCAACTCCCTTCACTAAGCATGAAGGGAGGCACAAGTTCGTATTTACTGAATCACTAAGCGTGAACGGTCCAGTGAAAACAGTGGGTGCATAAAGTGAAATCAACAGTAAAGGAGCAAAACGATTAAGCATAAAACTTCAAACTTTTTCCGCAATCTCAATCAAGGGCATAACCAAACGGATTAGCCTTCCATAAAAGCGAATAAACAAAGTGAGATGAAGAAGAAACGAGGATGGAAGATGAAGAAAACGTAAATTGTATTCAAGGCACCAAAAACGAAAATAGAGAAAGTTATAAAAACATAAAAAATTGAGTCTTAGTTCCAGTCACCCCCTTACAAGTCTCTCTCCCTTACATAAAGCTAGGGCAACCTTTTTCAACCCTAATGGGCCCAAGTCCCCTTAAAAGTCTGGCCCAACATAAAAAAGAAATAAAAGAAAAGGGAAAATATGACGTGGAGGTAGTGGTGACGTGGCAAGAGACATGGCAAAAGACGTGGCAACTCTCTTCAATTTCATAAATTAATTCTAAGCTCAGTGAAATAACAAAGTCGCCCTAAAAATAATAATAAAATTAAGTCAAAAAATTCGAATTAATTGAAAATTACGAATTTCTAGTAAATGAAGCTCAAACAGTCAAACTGAGGAAATGACACAAATCACTAATTAAAATAGATACATAAAGACAAGACAAGTAAATTGGAGAAATAATGACTCATCACTTACATTTAATTTTTCCTTAGTTGAATTTTTTTATCAAACACTACTTTTGTGGAAAATGAAAAGTAACTTAATATTAAATAATATTAGGGTATCATTTGAACTAAGACTCCAATTTATTATACTCATTCCCATGGTGAGATTTATTTGAATATTTTAATAAATTATTTATAATTTAATTTAATAAATTTATATTTTTTATTTAGACTTATAAAATTAAAGTTGTTATAGAACATATTAATTTTATATAAATTTATATTACGTGGTATAATTTACTCGAATTTATTTTTTTTTAAATTATTTGCACTACAAGAAAATTATTAAATAGTAACTAATTTAGAAACCAAAAATAATTAGTTACTATATTAATTAATTTAGAAACCAAAAATAATTAATTATATTATCAACTAATTTAGAAACAAAAAATAAACCACTATAAAAAAATTATTAAATAGTAACTAATTTAGAAACCAAAAATAATTAATTATTATATTAACTAATTTAAAAACCAAAAATAATTACTATAAAAATAATAACTAATTTAGAAACTAAAAATAATTAGTTACTATATCAACTAATTTAGAAACCAAAAATAAACCACTATTAGATAGTAACTATAGAAACTAAAAGTAATTAGTCAATAAATTAACTAATTTAGATACTATTTTATAAGCTAAACATTATTAGTATCTAAAATAAATTTTATTATTAATAAAAATTATAATATAATTAATTATTATAAAAGATAATTATTTATTTATAAATAATTTTCTTAAATCTTTTGTTAAGATATAATTAGAAATATTTTTTTTGTGAATTAATTTATGGATGGAAAATAATAAATTAATTCATAACATTTTTGAATTAAAAATGTTTTGAATTAATTTTTAACATATATTCAAATTTTCCCTACTCTACAGAAGTTTCTCCACAGAAGTTTCTCTACTCACATCTCGCCCTTCTTCTACTCATCTTTAATTCACGTCCAATATGATTTGCTGCATTTAATGTGCTTTTGATCTGTTCTCTTTGTGCGGTCTATCTGCTATACTACATTTAATGTGCCTTCAAATTGCTTTACGTTGAATTTTTCATTCAATCTGTTCTAAGTTTGATCTACAACAATCAATCTGGGGTGCTTTCTTTGCATTTTTTGTTTTCCACGTTCTGCATTTTCACGTTCTAAGTTTTGTGCATTTTCTTTAGGAGGTTCACTTTGATATTTCCGTTCTCTTTCAACTTTAACATCTCGAAGGCAAATATTAGGGTTCGTTCTTGTATTTATCTTCAATTTTCTCAAATTTAAAACTCAATTGGTTCTTCTTAGCTAACAAATCAATGATTTATTATTTCTATTTTTTGCATTGCCTCAAATCAACCAAGGAATTGCAAATTGAGAAGACTATGTGTTTTTTTTTCCCTGATTGTGAGTTCGTGAAGGTAAGTTTCTTTGCACTCCTGAACTATCATTTACTTTGTATCAGCTTTTGCTAGACCATATACTCCCCTTCCCTCCACCTCTCAGGAAGCAACCTGAAGGAACAATTATTTCCTGAAAGACCTGGTGAACCTAAATGCCAATAATATTTGAGAACAGGGGACTGTAAATTTGGATTAGCTTTTCGATATCATCATCCTAGTGATCATATTATGGCACGTCCACTTCTTAACCCTATTGGGCTTCCTTTACGTCCGGTATGTGGTTACTGACCTGATTTGGTTATTTACTAGTTTGTTTAATTTCTAAGATTTAATCAAATTCTGTTATATGATACTTTTCAGTTATAGATGTACTTATACAAGTGTGAATAAGGCATTTATTTTAATTAAAGCATAACACTTGCATTTCTTACTTATTAGTAATCAAAATGGGAAATGTGAAATGACTTGTTAGTGTTGTGGTGTTGGGAAATGGGATTATGCATGTTGTTTTCATATTACTTTCTGGATGAGAGATGGAATGTTTATATGGTGTCGATACATTGTTCTGTTAATTACTATTGTTAAGGCTGGTCAAGATACTATTGGGTGATAATTCTTTCTGTAATTTATTTTGGTTTTGCTGAGTGGAGTTGGAACATCGTGTTAACTGTTTAGGTTGTACCTTTTATGATGGTGTTGGAATACACTTTTTTTCTAAGACAAAAAAGGTTTGATGAGGGGCGTAATCATCTTGGCTTGCAATTTAAAATAGTTCCTTATACACATTTCAAGTTTTATTTAAGAATAATGATTTTACTATTACCCAACATGTTTGTGCTTTGTGCTTGGAATTGGAGCGTTTTCTCTTTATTGTTAAGCTTGATCTATCAATAATGCGATAGTTGTTGATTTTCTTTTGAGAAATTGTTTTGAGGCCCTTGTTTGTGTCTGGTAGTCAAAATCACCCTCCGGGTTGTAGAATCGTATCTTTAAATGTTGTGCCAGATTCTGTGATTCTGTTCACAGGTGAGGACACAATTTTCTGGAATTGAGATGAATCATGTTTTGACTTGTAATAGCTTATTCAATCTTCACTTGGTCAATTTTCAATGAAAAGCATGTTATAGTTTGGGCGCAACAAAATATACCCTGTTTAGCCCAATAAAACGTACGGTTCTAGACTTAAACCATTTAGTTCTGTGTACTTGAACCAGATTTTACTTTTTCCTTTCAAAATCATCTCCCTATGGTTGACTAAACTATGTTGCTATGTCACTTCTACTCCTCAATGTACTATAATTGAGACAAGTGATGATGCAACTTTGATTCAGAGTTTTTTGGGATATGGAACTTCTACTAGGCTAAATTTTGTGGTTTTTTACTTCTCTTGGTTGTGGATTTTGTGTTTTTTTTTTCACGCATTCTTTGTAGGGTTTCCTGGTTTTGCGTGGCTTGTATTTAACTGAGTGTTGGTTTTCCTGGTTGTAGGTTTTGGCCTCATGTCATTTCTTGTTGGCTTTTGGTTTGTCTTTACTTGTTAGAACCTAGAAGCATTTTTTTTATTGAAGGCTTGTCTCTGGTAGGTTATACTGTTAGAGGCCTTTGTCGTATTGTAAGGCTCATAAACATTGCATGATCTTAAGATATCCGTGAGCAAAATAATTGAATGACCTTAGGAAAAATCCAAGTTTCAGATTTATTTTATTTGATGAGAAAGGGACCAAATCTGACTCCTTGGGTACAATTGTACAATGTACTATAAATTTTTAGTTGCAGTTGTGATCTATTATTGTACATTTAGGTTGTTTATTTGCGTTTTGAACATGTTAAAAAATGTTTTAGATACTTGTATTATTGTCTTTTAAATCAGAATGTCTATGGTTCTACTTGGGAAATACTAGAGACAAATTCCCCACTGAGTCAATGATTGGGTCTAGTCTAATGACGTTGATTCCTTATTTGTGTTATTTTATAATTTTAATATAATTTAAAACTTTTTTACATAGACATCCAATAAGAATTCAACTTGCTGAGACATGATATTACATGGCAGTAGCGTAAATTCCTTCCTATTTGATGTTTGTGTAAAACAATTTTTGCACTAATAGTGTATGTATATTAAATTGTATAATATATATAGGGGACATATCAAGTAAAAATGACTTAATGCTGCCCTTTTAATCTTAAATTGATGGTTAATAGTGGTTTTACTTCAATTTAAGCATGATCACCCTGGTATGTTGAATATAGTTGTTTCTCTTGGTATGTACCCTATTATTATGTGATTGGAAAGATGCAGATTTGGATTTAAAAAAATTCATGCATAACTAGTGATTTTGTATGAATATTTTATAATTGTGACTGGTTAAAAGATATATTTGTCCCTTTTAACAATTGAAGTGTTTGAATGATCATGAAACGGGTGTAGTAGCATGATTATTAGTTATCATCTTTTTCTTATATAACTGTATGTTAATGATCTGAATATTGTATGCTAATATTTTGAATTTTGTACCTTGATGTTCGAACATTATAAGTTTATGATTTGAGTAATGTAATATTGGTGATATGATTATGGTATTCTCAGTCACTAAATTTAGTAGTATATTCTAAGTTTGAGTTGTCATTCTCTTGGAATTCTGATTTGGATTGTTGTGTATTAGGTGATACCTTCCACTTAACTTGTTCACCATAACAGCTCCAAGCACAGTTTATTAACATGAAATTAATCTGCACACGCACACACACACACACGCACACACACACACACACACACACACACACACACACACAAACACACACACACACACATATATATATATATATATATATATATATATATATATATACATAATGTTAATAGAGAAAAGCCAAAAGCCATGTGCCAGAGCAGGTGAGATAACCATTAGCATTTGGAATTTGTGGAGCAAGCTCCTTGCCAACTTCCAAATGCACTAGAATGCAATTTTGAACTACTTTACCTCTATGCATATCCTCTTTTGGTTTGTCCTAATTTGACTAGTGGATCATGGGCATGTAATTTGTCATTTTGTGAAATTGATGTTTTCTACGTATTCATTTTATCATATACAATCTGTATTATGTTTCTTCTCAATTCCCTTTTCATATTTTGTATAAAATTGGTATGAACTATTGAAATATTGTCACTGTGATTATAAGGGAAAATTATCATGGTTTCAATTCTAGGGGTTATTTTATTAGGTCCATAATATCCTGATAGGGATATAAGAACAATTTCACGGCTAATAAAGAAAAGATTATGGTGGATGCACGGTCACAACAAGAATATTGTGATGCAATAGAACATAATAACACGCATCAGAACAACTTCTCTATGAAAATCCACACCTATTCCACAAACTTGTTTAATTGATATAATACTCAAATATATGATTTTCTTGTAGTGTTAGCTACATTCAAAAGTAGCATTTTGTTTTTATGGTAACTGATATCATATTAAAATTTCATTCATTGTTACTTTGGCAGTTCAATTTACTTCATATTCCACAGACTTCATTTTCGATTCTCAAGCACATTCTGGTCGAAATCTCCTCCAACCGAAAAAAAAAGGTTTGACATTCTTTACGTCCATAGATTAGGGGATATAATTTATTGCTCTCAAATAAATCAAGCAATGACAAATTATAAAACTTTCTTGTATAGTTGAATGATACACTGTGTTATATAACAGATTATGGATATTCGTCAAAATCAAAGTTGGATGTATAATAGATTAATGTCTAATAGAAGGGGTTATAATGATGCATTTTTAAAAGGAGTAGATGAGTTTATGTCCTATGCATGTCAAGAAACAAATTTGTCCAATAGAAAAATAAGATGTCCTTGTTCTAAGTGCAAAAATCTAAAGTTATTCCATTTTGAAGAAGTTAAAGTTCATCTCTATAAGAAATGATTCATTCCTGAATATTGGTATTGGACATGTCATGGAGAAAGTGACCTATGCTTAGATACTAGTCCTGAAGTTTTCAGTAAGAGGAGGGAAACCTCAATAAATTTGAGAGCATGGTTTATGATGTTGTTGGTTTAGAGTATGAAATGGATCATGATGAAGAAATGGATGACTCTCCAAGTGTGGATGAGACTCCGAATATAGAAGCCCAAAAATTTTATGAATTATTAGATGCGGCCCAAAAACCATTATGGCCTGGAAGTTCAACCATATATTGAGTAAGTAATTTAATTTTATATTTTGTTAATAATTTTAATGTATATAGGAATGTATACAATTACAGGCACTTTGTGCAATATTTGGAAGCATCTATTCCAAATATAAGTAGAATTGATATTGATGGGAGAATTGCATCTGAATTTCCATTTTGGTTTCGAACATATGTAAGTATTGTACATTATTTTCCTTACTAGTCTTATTAATTTTGATATTGTTATTTATAGGTATTAATTTTGATTTTGGTATTGTTATGTTTAGGTTCATGATAGAAATAACCTAATACAAAATCAATATTTGCATCACTTGGCATGGGGCTCTCAAAAAAAGGTTCATACCTGGCCTATATATTTTTTCAATGGTTTCAAGTTTCACACGGAATAATGGAGTATTGGTAAAGTATAACTTTTTTGTATTACTATAACCTTTTTTTGGTAATTATAATTTTAGGAGTGTGGTCCATGGTTGCTGAACTCAAAAAAATTATAGAAGGTCTTGATTTACATTTACTAAATCGGCCTCTTAGAATTAATAATAATTATTTATTAAACATATTATAAATATGTGTTATTTGAGTTAAGTAATTTTTAATAGAAAATTATTAATTAATGCTACCAAAAAGAAGATTTTATTAAATAGACGGGTTAAGCCCAGAATATTAAAGATGTTCTAATGTGCTTGGGATGCTTTGATATGTTTGTCTTGTGACTTTTTCTAACAAAAGAACATATTTAATTTTACTGAATGAAATTAATTAAGGTATTATGTTGCTATATTTGTTTAATTAGGTTTGTTTTCAATCCTATAAATTTAAATGGAATTTATATAAACATACATTAAAAGAAGTAGTTGATGACTTTTGTAGTTTTTCATCTAAAAGCACCATATATATAATATTTTGAACTTGTCTTTGCAGGATTGTGAATGCAAAGGAGTGAAACTATTCTAATTGAGTAAGGAGAAGATAACTCATTTGTCTTTATAAATATCCACCATTTATGAAAGGGTAATGTAATAAAAGTTGTTCTTTTTTAAGTGTCAATTAACACACTTCATTGATTTTTGTAGCATCCTCAGACTAAAAATGAATAGGTTTTTCTATTTCACTCTTGATGTGCTGTAGACATTAAAATTTCCTTTGCATCATTGACTATTCTAACATCGTTTTTTATTATGTTGATCATGATCTCCCACAATATTTTACATTTGCAGTTGTGAACTCAATTTTTTCATTATGTTATTATAATTGAAAATTCAAAGTTGGATATATATGGTTTCAATTTTTGTTATTATAATTTTTGTTTATCTATTTTTTAATCTAGAGCACGTGACTTCAAGACGTGTTTTTCATTGTTACCTAGCAACTTAATACTTTTGTTTTGATCAATGGTTATGACTTAAGAATTAATTTTTAATCACAATCACCAAAACATGCAAATATTAATACAAAAATAAGCATATCGATAATTACTAGTCTTTATACCAAATGGTTTTAAATACTACTTATTATATATTTATAATCAAATATTATAAGTTCTAATATAACAATATTAAGAACTTCAAATGAATTTATTTTTTAATTATAAATTGTTTTCACAAAAAAAGAAAATAATGTCTCAACTTCAATTATCAATAAATATAATATTATCATTATTAAGAGACCAATATAGTAACTATTTTTTTGGATTTATATATCTAGTCACTAAATGAGTTTCTATATATTTTGGTAGCTAAATTGATTTTAATAAAATTGGTTGCTAAATTGGTTTCAATAAAATTAGTTGCTAAATTGGTTTAATATAATTGGTCACTAAATTAGTTTCTATATATTTGGTATCTAAATTAGTTTTTATTTAATGGTAACTAGATTGGTTTTTATTTAATGGTAACTAAATTGGTTTCTAAATTAGAATCTAAATTGGTATCTAATATTAGCTACCAAGGTTTTAGCCACTTTTTACTAATAGATTCTAAATTAGTGACTAATTTTATGGGTTTAGTGACTAATAAATTGGTTTTTAAAATCACATTTTCTTCTAGTGTTGTGCCAATATTATATAATGTAATTTTCTTTGAACTATACTTTAAGATAAAAATTATTTAAAATTCTATTTAAAAAATTATTTTCAAATAATTTCATTTCTTCATGTATAAATAGTTTGTAGATATTTTTCAAATAGATATGCCTCAAGTTTTTTTTACAGAAAATAGGTAGTATATAACAAAGTCTGACTGTTACGATCAATACATGAAGAGTATGTATGTAAGATTTTATTTTCAATGAAAAGAAACGAAACTTTCAAAATCGAAAGTAAATTTGAAAATCGTTTTAAATTCACATGAAACATGTCTAAATTAAAAAAAAAAAAAAAAAAAAAAAAAAAAAGACAGACAGTTGAACAATCGATAAGACTGTTTATATTATCAATACTAGAATTATTTTAATTTATTATTGAAACGATAATAATTACAACATAAGATCACTATTGTCTCAAAAATCAATTTAAATAAAAGATGTACTACAAAAAATATTTGTATCGGGTTAAAGGTAACCAGAAGAAGATTAAACTACTAAAATCAAACTGAAAAAAAGGTCCAAAAAATTGTAGTGCACAAATGAAGAATCTTAGAAGCATCCACGACTTGTGTACATTCTTTGAACATTACCTTTCAAGTGTCACGTTATCTTTAACTACATGCACTTATATTTATGGAAATCCTATCCAATACGTGCTTCTATTCAGCCTCCTAACTTATTAATGTGATTTCTCGTGACCTTGTAACTTTTCGTGATCGTGTGGATCAAAGAAAGTGACAGACTCAGAGAAACTACAAGTTCAAAGACAAGAAAAAATAGAAAATTAATGTGAAGAAAAGGATAGATCCGTAAAATAATTTACAAAAGGAGAAGAAAGAATCTTAGAATATGGACCACTTTTCTAGTTTTTTTCAATACAACGTTGTTACATATTAATCATCATCGGAAACAATAATTAATAACAAAAGAAACCTTATAAGCACACACAAACTGATAATCGCTCTCCAACAACATGCCTTTAATAAGGGACACAAATCTTACTATTTCGATCTTCAATAGAAACACACTATACTGTGGCAGAAAATTTAATTTGGATAAAGCTCAAAATTGATATATTATTTAAGAGGATTCACTAAGACCAATAACTTGTTGTGATATTAATGTGTATGTGAGAAGTTGAATGAATCTTTTTATACCAAATTTTCACATTTAATAGTGTAAAAAATCTAGGGTATACACCATTAGTGTACATCTAATTTGGTCAAACTTATTGCGTAATGGATAAAAATGATTGGATTGAGTTATATATTTTTTTTCATGTCAAATTCAACCTGGACTAATATGATTATATTGACATGTTGATTTGACTCTGTCGGATAAAAATTTAAAATTTTAAAATTTTATAAATTATGTTAATAACAATTAATAAGTAAATAATTTTTTAAAAATAATAATTAATAAAAATATTTTCTCAAATTATTGGATTTAAAAATAAAAGACTCGTCATCCAAACCAAATAAAGGATTTAATACTGTCACAATCATGGATCCATGCAACTAAACAGGGTGTGGTATTTGACAGATAATTATGTGTTTTTAAAGTATATATTCTAATGATTGAAATTTTTGTCCATATATAGAAAATCAATTCTTATTCTCAGTTCAAGAAGAATTTTTTCTAAATAATTTTTTATACTTGGGAAAACATAATTTATAACTTTGAGCCAAAATACTATGATTCACTCTAATGATGGGTCCGTGCACAACTCGACGCTCTTGTTTTCTACTTTGCTCAGGGAATCATCACCATCCAAAAATATTCTACATTGAATCATAAACAAAATAAGAATTTAAAAATTTTGGAATCATTGAATAAAAACAACCACGTGACGGTGTTCTTAGTTGGCAGTGTGGTGCAATTTGAGAAACCTTGATCAAGACATGTGAGCCCCATGTCTAGAAATAGGATAGGATTTCAATTTGAATTTTGGAATCACCAGGTTCAGGTTATATTAATATATATAGCAGACCTAGATAAACTTTTATTCAATAGTAAATTAATATTGAAAAAATAAATAAAAAGAGGATAAAAGAAATTATATCTATAGTAAAATATAATTCGTCTTTTTGATAAGATTATTTCTTTATCTTTTTGGAGTGATGAATTTTCTTTCTTCTTGTTTTCATTTTTCTTAATCTTGAAGCTGCGCTTTTAAGTTGTTTCATTTTTTTTTTATTTTTTTTTTAGTTGTAGTATCATTATTTTTTTTTTAGTTGTGGTATCATTATGTGGTTTTGGTGTATCTCTTCTGACGATAAGGCTTTAAGGTCATTTACCAAGATACGACTAGTTTTTAATGATCCTACGTTACAAAGTACTTCATCCGAATAGTCATTTCATTTGTAAAGGATCTCTAAGATTTGTTTGTTCACAAGTATTTAGCTATTATAATTTATAAGGTTTAAAGGAAGAAATATTATAAAATTAATTTTATTGTCGTCATACTTTTACTTGCAAAAAATGTATAAAATTTCTTCATGATTAGATATTTAGCTTGAAAAACATTTTTTCTTTTAAGTATCATTAAAATTTTGTCACCATACTTCGTATATATTTATATTAATTAACAATTACTTTTTATAGTTATGGGTTGCATGTAGAAAAACTTATGTTATGATTATTAATTATAATATTTTTTTATCTTATATAAGAAATGTTCAATTTAATTATTGATATTACAGTCAATGTCACACGTTTGATTCTTAACAACAAGAAAACTATGAAGGAAAATTTATGTAAACGGAATCAATTGTCATAAGTTATAATCCAATGTAGTATTTGGGTAACTACACTCTTAAGTATAAAGAGATTTTTAACTATTAATTTTAACTTTTAGCCAAGTGATAGACACTCAATCCAACATTAAAAAAAATCTTCACTAACATTACAAACATATTTATTTTAGTTGGACATTGAAAGCAATATATTCATGTCCTAAAGACTTGAAACATTTAAATGGAACTAGTCATTTGTTTAAAACAAATGAAGAAGTAGAAGAATTGAAATCTAAAGAGTTTTTCTCTCTTTTCGCCAAAAGCTTATCTTACTCTTTGGAAGATGATCCTTCACCTCTAAACAATAGTTAGAGTTTCAATCTTAAGAGGGGTCCTTTTGCTTGAATTTCTTCTCTTTAATTGTTGTTCCACGTTAGTTGTTGGGTGAATAGGGTTTTACACTCATGGAGTTCTACAATGACTTGAATATTTTTATTTATTCTATGAAGAGATCTAGTCATTGTTTCATCTTGATTGTCTTTCAAGTAAGTCTTCATAATAGTTAGTTCCATGTCCTTGTAACATCCCTCCTTACATTTGCCACCTTGTATAAGTCTTCCTAGTTTGACATGCAATTAATTACTTTTTGGAATTGAAGGAAACATACATTTCTCTCAAGTAAGTATTTAAGGCAAGTCCAATAATAATATAACATCCTACAAATTTAAGCTTAATAATTAAATAAATATTAGTATTAACTATATATCTTAGAGATTTCTTGTCTTTTGAGTAGACATGTAACTAATTTGTTTTTTATATTTTATTTATAATAGTTACTTTATCAAAAGTTTAGGACTTAATAGAAATGGAGATAAACCTAGAAAATCAATTATAATGAAATTAAATTGTATTTTATAATCTTATAATACACTAAAACAGACAAAGTAAAATTTACGATGTTTTGAGCTAATATGGATTTCACAAAATTTTAAGTAATTAACACCATTGTCAAGGATAATTAGTTATAGATTTATTACCTTTTGTAAATGCAAATTTTCTATTTTTTGGACTAATCTAGTTTAATACAAATAGCGACAACTAAGCTATTACAAAAGTCATCGCTATTGTAACAGCTTGGGTTGGTCAAGTCATCGTTATATCTACATGATGTTGCGTCGGTCTAGTCCATACACTAGTATTAGCGATGGCATAACCGTCGCAACAGCTAAAGCCTATTGCGATGGCTTGATCGTTTCTAATATCAATATGTGGACTAGGTTGATACAACATCACGTAGACATAGTGATGGCTTGGCCGTCTAAAAGGCCGACACAATATGACATTGGGGTGAAAAAATAACATGAAAATATGTAAACTAACCCGATCTTGAAAAACAGAAAATTTCCTACATATATTAATATATATAAATACAATTAGAATGAAATTGTAAAAAAAATTAAAATTGTAATTGTAACCAACTACAATATTATTTTAAAATGTCAATATTTAAAATAAAATTCAACTAAAAATTAAAATAAAATACATAAAACTTAAAATCAAATATATAAAATTAAAATAAAACGTCTTTCTCCAATCTGATGGATTAAAAAACTTGTAAAAGAATGAAAATAATTTCAATAATAACTATGAAAAAAATAAAAATTTGATATAAATAAGAAAATACTTGATAATAATGCTACACCTTTTATTAAGTATACTGAAACATAAAATTATTGATAGACCGTAATGTTATACCTTTATTTATAACATCAGATGGCAAGGGCCTAAACATATATATTTTGAAACATATATACTATTCACACAAGCTTCTTATTTATTCCAAATGATGATTTAAGTATTTGTGATAGATTATATTAGGAGGCATTTGTGATAGTGTTCACCATGTTGCAATTCTTAATCAACTCATTTATGGACAAATCAACTCTTAAAATGTGTGTTGAAATTTTAAAAGAATGAAAATAATACAAAAGTTATTTTACAGACTATTTATTAGCATATAAATAAAGTTGGGTTTAATAGTATATAATATAATTGTTGAATAAAAGCGGAAAATTAGCACTTTTCTAGCCTAGAAAAGTGCAAAATTCTACTACATCACCAACCAACTACACCAAGTATCATCCAAGCAAATGAGATAGAATAATAAATTAATTGAAACCATTGGACTCCATCAAAGACCAAATTTTCTCCTAGAGTAAAGTCTTTTTTAGTGGTTTCTCCTAAATTTTCCTTAGCTTTTCCTCTACCTTTTCTAACTGAATGTTCTTACTAGGGGTGTCTTAAAATTTTTGGAGGCCCTATTCCAATCATGACATGAAAATTGGGGCCCTTCATCCCTAATATTAAAAAATAAAAGTATACTTTAAATAAAAGGCTAATATAAATGTCTGAACTTTTAAAATTTGAAAGTCATCAATAATTGAAGACTCTGTGCAGGGTTTGCTTGCACAGGTTGTTCAATAGGCCCGTTCTCACCAGAGCCTCACTTCTCACAACCACCTTATATAAACTCATTTCATATTCCCTTTATTAGACATTCTACTACAACTATCTATCAAATAAATTGCATTCCTAATTTTATCTTTTTTTCTTAGTCTTCACTTTTATCTCACCATTCTTATCTTTACCACACGTATTTTTCTCTTTAGTTATTTATTGTCGAACATTCACTGTTGTAGAATATTACAACCAGCTTAAATGCTACATGTCCCTGAAGTTAGAGAAGCTCAATCAATCCTTGAAAAATAAATTATTTCAAATCTTTTTACATATTTCCTAATTACTGTCATGAAAACACAATAGTTAACTACAATATATTAGGGACAACCAGTGTTGTTATCCAATTATAATTAGATTTTAATGGGACTATTGGGACACATCCCACATGATGGCCTAATGCTAAATTCTTAAAAATGAAAAACAAATTTTGTTTAAAAATGAAAAATGACTATGGGTTAACCCTCGCTTCCACCCTGCTATCACGATTTTAATGGCCAATGCACCTTTTCAACATACTCATCAATATTTTTCTTAGTATTTTCTGTAAGTAGATTGGTCTACACTATTTAAAATTCAATTTTAATATGTTTCAAACACCTATCTGTGTAGGTATTACGATCCTTTATTGATGAGTCACAACTTTTTACCATCTAACGACTTTCAGTTTTAATTTATTCTTCCTCTCCATTCATTCTCAAAACAAAATATCACCAAACAATATAATCCAAACTAAATTCAACCATCACAAAACAACAAATTATACAAACAAATTATACAATCATGAACACAACAGATTATATTTCTTAATGTCATACCCAAACATAAATAATCCAATTTAAAAACTTACCATCTCGACTACCTTCAGAAAACGCATAGCACCTTTTTGGCACAGCACCCTACACCCTTTTTGCTACCTTCAGAAAACGCACAACATCCTCTAGGCTACCCTCATCTTCCAAAGTCACGAACAAAAATTAACCATTCAAAACCAACATTACAAAATGTCAATCAAACACAGAACTGCAAAAAATTGTTAAGAGTTAAACATAGAATTGCAAAAGATTCATAAAAATCAAACAAAATTGCAACCCACCTCAAGCACCGCGATGATAGTGAATAAGGCACTCTCAATGAACACCTCGGCGGGATAGACCTGGATGGGAGAGACCTCAACGAAGAGAAGACGGCAACGCCACCGGCGGGAGAGAAGACGGACCCAACGCCTCACGTAATGCCCAACCCCACTGAAGACGTTTATGGACACCTTTTCTGGCCAAATAATTGGTGCATGTCCAATGATCTCTACCACAGTGTGAACCTTTGAGTTGAGAACCAAGATTGTGAGCAGTGAGGGTGGATTTTGTGAAATGGGAAATGGGAAGAAAATCAGCGCACGCGGGAAGCTGAAAGCAAAAGAAATTGTGAAAGTAAAGTGGGAAAAGTGAACCCTAATTAAATGGAGACCTGCGTCAAGTACAGTGTGGGTCAGGACGATGCGAAGTTTAATGACCTATTATGTGGGCTAGGTCGACGCAACTTTCGATATATTTATTTTTTAAGATTTATTTATCCTACACATGATAAATATTTTAGATGTAATTAAGTAATTCAAGGTTGAGGTTATTTTTTTCCACTAATCACAACATATTTAAAATATGATATTATCATTATTTAAAAATGATCAATAATATATATTAACTTACCATTAATTCTTTAATTACATGATAATACAATAAAATTAAAATACATAAAAAAAAATTAACTTACTTAGATGGGTTTATTATGCAATTGATTTTTTAATAATTAATCACATATTTTGGAGTATAAATATTGAACTGCAAAATTATCTAATACTCATAAATTACAATTATTATATGTTTACAATTAGTAAAATTTAATGAAATACATAACTTTAACACTCTCCTTCTAGTATATAAAGATACACTCGTCAACTTGTTTCTCTTCTAACACAATTTTCTAAATATTCACTAAAATTATTAATCTAAATCATTAATTTATGAATTATATTGTTAATTATTATTTATAGTAAATATAGTAACAATAAACAAAATATAAAACTCTAAATTATCACAAGTCATCTTTATTTTATTCTTATAATATAAAATTAATATTACTATAAGTTACTTTTGTCTTACTTATAATTCAAAAATCAATAATTTTAATGTTAAAATCAACAAGTATTAAATGTTTTTTTTACTATGATATATAACAACATCTTAAATAGTGCCCATAATATATTAGTTTTGATTATTTTTGTTGGTAATTAGATTAACTGTATGACTTATCTCGTAAATCATAACTTCAACTTATATTTATTTTCTTCTTTATCACATATTATTAATATTCTTGTATAATATTTATGTATAATATTTATTTCTAATTCATAAATACAAATAAACTTAATTAACTTAATTACGATATGTTTGCATTAATTCAATTCAATCACAATTAATTTATATTTCACTTTAATGTCTTAGTACAAGTTTAAAATATTAATAAAGTTTACAATCTTTATTTAGATATTGTATCTAAGTATCTATTATTCAACATTTCGAACTTCAATATTAATTCAATCATATAGGTTAATTATGTGTCACTATAATCAATATTTTCAATAATAAAACATATTTATACAATCATATGTACTTAATACACACACTACATTGTATTTTAACTAGTAAAATATGATTTAACATGTTATAACTTATATTCATTAATATTTTAGGCTTCAAATATCATAAATATATGTTTATATAATCTTTCTATATGAAAAATATTACAAACTTTGTTTTTCTCACTCATTTGCATTTATTTTAAACTACTATTTTTACCTATTATTTTATTACAAAATTTTATTCTTTCTCATTTTTTATTTTTTTCAATTTTTTTATCTTCTCATTTTTATTACATATTATTTAAAGTTCTTAGTTAATAACGTAAAACTTACTAAAAAGTTCATCCAATTTAATTTATTTTTTGTCATAATCAAATTAATAATAAATGATGTTTCTTTTAATACATTACTTTTATCTTATTCTACTTCTTTTTTAATAATTTTATATTTTTATTGTGCAATATCTATTTTAAACATAACTTAATAAAATATTAACAAAAGAATTTCACAATTATATATTATTATTTTTTTCAATAATTATTTTCATTTACAAACTTATATCTTGTCATTGTTTTTTTTTTCTTTTTTAATCTTTATACAGTTTTATAGTTTAATATTAACACTTCTATTTCATATTATATATAAAATAATTCAAATTTTTATAATTTAAATGTAACTTATTCTAAAATACTTTTATTTTTATTTTTTTCACTCAATTTATTTACTTCTCTTATAAATTATTATTAATCCAATTTTTTTTCAATTATTAATTTTTTTTATTAATACTATCTAATAAAATAATAATTATTTTACAACTGCTTGGTCAACACAATTCTTCACGTGGAACTAATCGACACATTTAAATATAATTAATTTAAAAATCGTCAATTTTGCATCGATTTTGCGTCGATCAAGCTGATGTAATTCTTTTTTTTTTTCAAAAATTTCTTAATAAAATCGGCTTTTGAGTCTGTTTAACCGATTCTATTTCTCTGTATTTTTATAATCCATTTCAAGCGGATTTAATTAATATTATTTACATCTTATGTTTGATCAACGCTCACAGTTATTTCAGTATTTTTTTTATAATAAAATTAACATGTCAAATATAATATAAATTTTAATCTTAATTTTTTGACTCTTATATTCCCTTTATTAACTAAGATTCAGAATTTGTTTATAATGTTCATTCCTATCTCTACTCTTATCAAGAAGAAAGGACTTTAAAGAATATTAAAATTGGAGCACTTTCACCATGTTTACTTTAAAATTAGTACAACCATAATATTTGATTCATTTTGCTCCCATATTAAAAAAAAATATATTTTTTAGCCTTTATATTCGAATGATATCGCTTCTAGTCTACATATGGTATTTAATTTTTATAAAGTTTAAATGGTAAGGACATAATAGAATAAAAATAGTACTACTAAAAAGTATTAGAATGAAACGTGTAAGTACTAAAATGAATAAATTTTAAATAGAAACCAGAAAATGAAATGTATATAACCATAGAAACCAAATGAACCATTAATCCTTCATATGGTGTACCAATGAAGAATTTTAAAAATTACAAGAAATTTAAAATTTGAATCTTTTAATTTAATTTTTTAAAATATCTTTCATAGTTAAATCAAATTATTATTATTTATTTTGAAATCCTAATTTAAATAGGATAATTTAGGCTTCAATAAAGTTAAAGTACTTAATATATAGAAGGTACATTATCTCGTCGAAAATGGTTTGTGGTCTAACATGTCTCTCTCATCTCGTATAAGTACCGCATAAACTTTACAAAAGAGTTGTAAAATAAATTCAAGAAAATATTTTATAATTTTTTAATTTCAAATTGAAATATTTTATAAAAATAAAAATAACTTCAAATATAAAAATTAAAATTTAAATATTAATAATTTTTATTTACTATAAATAAATAAAAAAACATATTATAAAAAAATTACAGTAAAATATTAAATAAAATTTAAATTTACACTTATAAATATATGATATTAATGAAATAATGGATGTAAATATTTAAATATTAAGTCATATTAAGTAATTGTATAAATAACAAAATATTAAAAAAAAATACAGAATTCAAATATTAAAAATTTTACAATTAAGTAGAAACATGTGTGACATGATCTAAAATGTTAAGGAATGATTTACGTTCACCATATGATAAAAGAAAAACATGTTAATTATTATGATCAGAAAAATCAAGTTGAGAGGCCGTAAGAAAAATTTTAAAATATTTCAAGAGTAATAAAAAGAGACAATATAATGTTAAGAACAAAATATGCATAAATATTTTATTATATACTTAAACAATACTTTGTAATGTATTAAGTACTTAATTTGAAGAAAACGATTAATTGAATTCCCAAAACAAAAACGAATAATATATTGAAAACTTAAAACTTAGTTAAGTTTTTAATACATAAAAATTGTAACATCTTATATTTTTTATATAATAGAAACTTTATTACATAAAAATTATATAAGAACAAAATATAAATATTCATAGATTCATTCATATATGTTTCAAAATAGACTTCTCCATATAAGATTTAAAAGAAATATCTTCACAAAATTATAATAAAATAAAATAAAATAAAGTTTCTCCATCAATTCACTGGAGATTCACACTACCTGTTAAATCCTCTGCTCACGTGTAATATACACGATCATCGCAGATTTAAAAACAAAACAAACAACACACAAAAAGAAGGGTAAGCTAGAGCGTTTTAAAAATTGTATTTTCATAAATTAAATTTCTATTCCAACCAAACAACAACAAATCAAGTTTTCATAACTCATCTCATATATTCAAATATCATCACTAACACATCACCCATCACACTCATAAGACACCCATATGATCTGGTCTGTCCGGTTCTTTTTCACACCGTAGCGCAGTCATATAATCGTAATCCATATGATCTGGTCTAATCGGTTCTTTTTCACACCGTAGCGCAGTCATATAAACTTAATCCATATGATCCGGTCTGTCCAGTTCTTTTTTACACCGTAGCGCGGTTATATAAACACAATCCATATAATCCAGTCTGACCGGTTCTTTTTCACACCGTAGCATGGTCATATGAATCCTTTAACCCACATGATCTGGTCTGACCGATTATTTTTCACACCGTAGCGCAGTCACGTGAATCTATTAATCCATATGATCTGGTCCAATCGGTTTTTTTTCACACCGTGGAGCATTCATATGAACCTCCTTCGACTCCCACCACCTAGTCATCTTCATCTATGATTCCAATGACTAGTAGAGTCAGATTAAACCTCCTTCGATTCTCACCACCTAGTCATCTTCATCTATGATTCCAATGACTAGTAGAGTCAGGATGTGAACCTCCTTCGACTCTCACCACCTAGTCATCGTCATCTATGATTCCAATGACTAGTAGAGTCAGGATGTGAACTCCTTCGACTCTCACCACCTAGTCATCGTCATCTATGATTCCAATGACTAGTAGAGTCAGGATACGAGTAGTCTCGATCACACACCACATTATTCACAAATACAAACATTGATACTACATCATACCATACATAAGCATTCATTCCATTCAATTCAAATTCATCCAATTCATATATAAACAAATAATTACAATATTTATAAAAATAAATATGCAACTAGCTTCCCTCACCCAAATTCACAAAATAAGTAATTATAATATTTATTAAAAACATTCAAACTAGCTTCCCTTACCCAAATTCACTAAACAAGTAATTATAATATTTATAAAAATACACGAAAGTAGCTTCCCTTACCTCTATAGAGTAGAGATACTCAAAAACCTTAAAATCACGGGCAATCTAACTCTGTTCAAGAATCTAATCGGACACTCTTAGATCTACTCAGCGCTAGGAATCTAGGGATGTCCTCTGATTGTCAATCTGATAAGCTATGATATGAGACTGTATATCTTCTTAGTGAGAGAGAGAGTTGGTAGTTTTCATTAGAATAAAACAGAATATGAATATTTTTTTGGAGAGATAAAATATCATCTTAGAGAGAGAATATCTTCTTAAGGAGAGAGAGTTGGTAGTTTTTATTAGAATAAACTTAGAGAGGTAAAATATCTTCTTAGAAATAGAATATCTTCTTAAAGAGAGAAAGTTGGTGGTTGTTATAAAAGTAAATAACTAACTTTTATTTACTTAAACAATTTTTCTGTTAAAAAAAAAAATAGGTGTTATCTTATTTATCTCTAAAACTAAATTCTATGTTAATTTTTATTCTATAGCTATTTTTTCTAGGGTATTACACTACTTTTAGAAAATAAAATTTAATATTAAATTTTGTGAAAATAATATTATTTAATTTTAAATATTTGATGATTAAAAAATAATACCAAATAATATTTAATAATTTTAAAATATAAATACTGTTAATTATTCACGAAAGTGTTTAGAATCTTAATATGTGTTTCTTATTAGTGTTTTGTCCTCTTTTAATTACTAAACTGGAAAAAAGTATATAAATTTTGATAGGAATGATAATAAGTTTTAATTATTCTAATTTTATCCTCGAAATAAAAATTTATTTTCATTTTTTAGTATAAAATGTTTGTTTTATTTTTATTTTCTTAAATGAATAGATATACTCAATTAAATATTTTTTTTATAAAACTATTTAAAATCACAATAAAAAATAATATTATCTAAAAAAATTAAGATATTTTACTAATTTATTACACAAATAAATAGGACGGAGAATGAGAGGGATATTTATGCATTCATCTTCCTTCTTATGCCTAATTTAAAAAATTAAACATTATATATATATATATTTCAATATAAAGATTCTAGGTCAAAATTAAGATGGGTTCAAAAAATACTCGTGAAGAGGATTCATTTTTTATTCATAATAAGGGTTGAATTTTATAAATTTGTCTTCAAACTCAAACAATAAAACAAAATGTAACTTTATTACACTCCATAAGAAGTGTTATTTGAAACTTTTCAAGTTCTCATAACTCTATTTATCAATGAATGAAGTTTCATATAGGTCCGGTTAATTAAAAGTGTTTTTTTCACATGTTTAGATGAGTTATATATATATATATATATATATATATATATATATATATATATATATATATATATATATATAAAGACTTCTATAAATGAAAAAGATAATTTATTCATAAATAATTTCATAGAACTTTTTTTATACCTTTTTTAAAATTTAGTTATTAACTTTTATATAATTTAATTTTAAATTATAAATATTTTAATTTATTTTATTTTTTATAGAATTCCTTACAGAAATAAAGGATTTAATTTATTTATAATTACCTTTTAAACATAACCGATTTCAAAAGACAGGTACAAGCTTCCTTGCATAATTTGAAAGTAGAAATTAAACTCAAACCCTAAAAGGCTCACAAAAAATGTATTTGCCAATATTTTTAATTATAATAATAAACCAGTCACATCCCTGTTAATGATAATCATAAGACTACCTGAACATCGTGATAGCTTGGAATATATATTCAAGGAGAAATGAACATAATAAAGGACACAGCCTTAAAAAAGTGTGTGATAGTTTCAATCAGACAAAAAATTGTCAATGATTGTGGAAATGGTGAACAGCCAAGCAAATGCATTTATGAAAAGCAATGACTGGTGATAGCAAGACCCTCTGAGATAAATTAATGTAAATTATGAATATTATACAATGTATGGTTGAGATATCAATTGAGGGGCCTATTGCTGCAACCAATCAAAACACATTTCAGAGCCATATAATGATCCTGTGAAAATAACTTGCACATGATTTTGTTCCTGAATGGAAAAACTGTCACTGTTATAGCAACAAAGTTGTAAGGGTGACACCACTCACAAGGTTTACTTCCATCAAAATTAATGGTTTCTGTAAGCAGGTGAAGTGATCAAAGTCTTGCATGAATGGAAATCATAAAAGAAAATAACCCTTTGCTCCAATGAGCATTTTACATGGCTATTTTACTTGTTCAAGATGAATAACCCCTCCTTCACCACTTCCACCTAACCTAACCTAGAATTTGACAAACACTAGCAAGGAACATCTCAAAATGACAAGTTTCTTGTTTCTTGTTTCTTGTTTCTTGCACTCATTCCCTCTAATAGTCAAATCCACCCTTACTTGCAGATTTTAGCTTCCTTTGAAACTCCTATAAATGGAGAAAAGGAAACCATGCAGATTCAACCCTAATATATTGTCCTCATTTTTTCAGCAACCATGAAACCCTCAGGAGCATTTGCTGCCCTTGTTCTTCTGATCCTTCTTGTCTCAACTTCAGAGGCTGCAATTTCATGCAGTGATGTGATAAAGGACTTGAGGCCTTGTGTGAGCTACTTGGTGAGTGGCAGTGGACAGCCACCAGCTGCATGTTGCTCAGGAGCCAAGGCTCTTGCCTCTGCTGCATCAAGCTCAGAGGATAAGAAAGCTGCTTGTAACTGCATCAAATCCACTGCCAAGAGTATCAGCATAAACTCACAATTGGCTCAAGCTCTTCCAGGGAACTGTGGAATAACCCTTCCTGTGGCTATCTCTCCCAATGCAGATTGTTCCAAGTAACATTCATTTAGTCTTCACATATATAAAAGAATATTAATTCAGAAAAAAAACTCTTTAACACAATCTTTTCGACAGAATTATCTGACATTTTTAGCTGCATAAACTAAGTTGATGCATTATTTAATTTGTAGAAGCTTTCATATAATTACTTTATCCAAATTTTGATTTTTAATTTATGTAAAAGTTAATTTTAATTTGTGAAGAATCTTGTTTCATTTTTTTTTCTTATTTTATCCTAAAAGTATTTCTGAAAAAGTTTGTTTGCTCCAGAATTGTTATTTTTAATAATTTTGCTATTACTTTATTGAAATTTTAACAAATTATGTGAGTGTATCAAATAATGAGTGAAACTTTGGGTGACTTTTAATAAATTTTAAATAGTAATGAAAAGTCTGCTGTTAGGGTTTATTTTCTTTACACACTGTTATTTTCGTGTATTTTTTACCCATTGGTAAATTTTTAACTGTTTTGACTAACTCTCAAGTTAAATTACTTGTTTTCTTTTTTAATTGATTTTATTTATTTGGTACAATTTTGGCAGGGTTGGTTGAAACTTGGGAGTTGGAGAGGGTGATGCAAACATATAGTCAACATTTTTTCTGCTACATATGTATGGGAACTTAGCATATATTCTGTAATAAACAGGAATCTACCTGCGTGGATTTCTTTACTGAGTGCATGTTTTTGTTTTTAATATGATGCCTCAATGTTTTTTCCAATCCACCTTGATTGGAGAGCCACTGAGGCTCCGTTAATTTAAAATTCATGAATGTTGTAATGCTATATATTTTATTTGGATGCCAATAATAATATTCAAAATTCAAAATAAATAAAAGGAAGAGGGTGCTGTGAATAAAAAGTAAGAATATGTATATTTTGGAAACCATTCAAATCAATCTAATTAATGTTAACCTCGATCTAATATTATTCATTTAAAAGGTTGTAAAGATTAATTATGATAAAAACACTAGAAAAAGTTGTAGTTAGAATAATAGTAACCATGGTAAAATAAATTAATAACATAATATTATCGTGGGTCACTGTAGTAACATTAGTTTCTGATTCACTAATTAAAAACAAAACTCATGGCCAGACGAAAAAAAATTATGCATGATAATATTGTTAATTTTTTTCTAATTATTTTAAATATTGAATTTGAGATTATTTTCAATTAATTGATAGATTTTTTTAATATGAGAATATACGAGATTAAATTCTTCCATAGTAATAAAGAAGAAGAATTGGAATTACGTAACTCGTAATATGTGTATATATATAAGTATTTTTTAAATCCTGTTATCCTCTTTCCAACCAAAACATAAGTTGTTCCTTGTTTAGTTTTGGTTTGATTAGTCACTATTTTTGGTTTGTCAAAGGCATTGTATGTGGTTGACTCCCACTCAAATACGTGTTAGGCACTATCTCCATTAGGCAGGTTGAATATAAACATTTCCAACTTAGGGATTATAACTAGATTTCATTTTATAACATTATCTTAAATCCATATAAGAGTTTAGGTGATTATAGTCTCATTATATATCATACTAATTTTAAAGATTTATTATATTTTTTTTTTCGATGTAAGGATTTTAAGAAATTCATATTTAATAATTTTATATTTACATCTTAATATTTTTTTATTCTTATAATCTAGGATTTTATTTAAGACTAATAATTTAAAATTTTATATTATATCAACATATTCCAATAAAATATCATTATTAAAGTGTGAGTCCTATATATTGGAATAAAATTTATAAATGTCATTATTACTAAAATGTGAGTCTTATACATTAGAATAAAATTTATAAGAATCTCTGGAAAATACTGTAGTATAAGGAGATTCACATAAAATAAAATAGAATATAAAACTCATAATATAACTGTTGAATTAGAGATAAACCATATTTTTGTTTTTTATTTAATTTGACTTTCTGGTTTAACTGCAAATGATATGGATTGAAACTTAAGAAATTAAATTTGACAATCTGTGAATAAATGTAAATTATGTTTGAAGTCATTTTAACTTGGTTCAGTGTCATATATGTTTTAAAGAGTATAGTTTAAAAAAAAAATCATGATTTAATAATGCAACTTCTTAACTTAATAATATAATATCTAGCAATATATTATTTTTATATTGATTCTATTACATTAAATTTATTATAAAATATGTTTTAAGTATAAAAATATACTTTTAAATTTTGTGTTTAACTACATATATAGTGGTAAGATTAACATATTATGTCAACAAAATTGATACTATTTTATCCTACAATATTGCATATTTAATTGAAATTCATAAAATTATCTTCATCAAAATTTTGGAGAGATAAAAAGTACAAATAAACTCATCTCCCAAACAAACCCTTATCCTTGGTCTGCCTTTTTCTTTTGAGCATAATTGGTGTTCCTAACTTGGATATGTTTGAAAAAACTTGCTGAATGGGACAACAAGTAATCATTAATTATTTATGTATTGATGGACAGCTCTATGGCACACTCACATCACATGTGGCATGAATACGTGCTTTGACTTCAAAAACCAACACTTGGGTAAAGGGTTTTGCTATGAGCAATTTACCCTAACGCACTTTTGAAACACATTATTGGAGTCATTATGAGAAATGGACTCCTAAGTGTTACTCGCACCAACCCTTTATAAGCATTTAAAATACACATTAAGTTCCAATTTCAAATCTTCTTCCTAAACACCATTAATATATCACTATATGTCCCAAAGGAAAAAACACAACATAGGTTTGAAATGACATGTAATCTCACTTTAATAATGAATGACCCCTTCTTTCTAGGACTTGTAGACCTTTGCAAAAAAACTATAGCATTTACTAAATATATAGGTGTATGTGTAGGAGACATATCAATACAACATTTGCTTCAATAGAAATAAAGGTGCGGAAAACAAAGATTTTTTTTTTTTTTTAATTTCATATGGCCATTTAATTGAGATGGATAGAGAAAATATAAGGGGAAAATGTAAGACTTACATTCATCTCCTTACAATTTTATTTTCTTTTTTCTCCAACGTTGAGGGAAGTTAATGGGAATGAAAGTTATAATGAACTTAGATTATGTTTTTAATTAAAGTATAGAGTTCAAGTTTTCTAGATGGAAAATTATAGTTAGAAAGAAAATCCCACCAAAATCAATTAAGTTTTTTTTTTTCTTGAAGAAAAAGATTAATTATTAATAAAAACTGGTATTAAAGTGTAAACTCACAAAATGCTTGAAATTAATCCTTTATTCTTTCCATTAATAATAATAATAATAACATATGAATTTTTTTTTTATATAGAATGATTTAAACTTTGAAAAGACAAAACAAATATTTTTTATTTAGGATAATAATATTATAATTTTCAATTTAATTATATTAAAATTCTAAAATCATATATACGAAATACATTGCATTAATGTATAACTAATTTTTAAAATCATATTAGATAAACATGGTTAATTTTTTTTATTATGAAAACGTAGATTTCATTTATTACTTCTAAGGAAGGAATATTTTCGAAATAATTGACTGTAAGTATTTGTATATTTGAAATTGATTTGGTAATTAAGATCTTTCAATGCTATTAAAGTAAATTTTAAATAATTTTTTTGGATAAAATATTGCAAAAAACTAAGATACATATGCATAAAAGGAAATTAGGATGATAAAAATTTGAAAAAAAAAGAGTAAGTTTTAAGAATTTTAAAGTATCAAATAAACAAAAAAGTTAATTAATTTAGAAAGTATAAATAAATAAATAAATAAATAAGGAAATAAATAACAACAAGTAATTATAAATACAAGATAAAGTAAATTATTAAAAAAATAAATGAGGAGAAAGGTGAATGAAAATAAATAGAAAAAAGTAAATAATAAGAAAATATAAAAGAAAAAAGGGAAAGATGGCAAAGAAAACCTATTTTGGTTAAAAAAATATTATTCCTGATTTTTTGTTTATCATTTTCTATTTTTAGATGCTACAGTTTTTTTACTGAAAACTAGAATTTGATAAATCTTAATTTGAACTCTTAATATATATATACACACACATACATCCTATATCAAGGAGCAAAGTAATCCAATTCAATTATCAAAATTATGAATCGCAACATGATATTATAGTTATGTGAATTATTTTTACTCAACTGTTTTTTCTATTTTATTTTTAGTCTAATTTTTTACATAAAAAATGACTTTTCATACTAGGAAAGAAGTGTGAAAGTACATGTATAAAAAGATTATGAAAAAAAATTAGTATTTAAAAGTATGTATTAATAATTCAGTTCTCTTTTCTGGAAACATATCTAATGTACTATTAGTTTATATTTATTATTTTAATATACAGCATTATTCATAATTAGAAGTGACAAAACCGGCAATATTATCAATAACATATCTTCTCTCTTCAATATAAATTTTTATCAATAACATTTCCATATTAAAAAAATAATAATTATTATAAATAATTCAAAAACCTTTAATACATCATCTTAGTCACGAAAACATAAGATGAAATAATCTTAACTATCAACTATATATACATGATCGACGTTAATTTACTTAATTATAATGTTGACTATTTATTTTAAATGCATGATTAAGGCTAGCTTTTTAGTTATCTAACAGAAGGTCTTTGATAGGAAATTTTCTGTCAGCATTGTGAAGGGATTAATTTTGCAATCATGATTATTAGTTACACCAAGTTGTCCTCCTAACAAGTTATCGAAACATCTCTCTTTCGAATTGCAATATCATTATTTGGTTTTTTAAAGAAAGAAAAAGATGGAATCTTTTTTTGAAGAAAAGTATCTTTTCTGATTTTCTCCTTCATATAAAGCTGAAACATAATTAACGGGAGTTAACAACCAGTCACAATAAAAAAAAAATAAAAAAAATAATAAAAGAAAACACTAATGACGTATTTCAATTAAAGTTATTATATTGTTAATTGTGTCATTTTACCCCATCTTAACCAAACATATGGGGTTGAGTGCTAATTTTTAAAGCATACAATAAAAAGCCATAATGATTGAACCTAAAAGCCCATGCTTTTCAAGATTGGAGTATACGTAACATTGAGTATTTTTCATGAGCATTATACACATACATATAAAACAAGACCACAAGATTATTCAAGGTATATTCGTTTTAATTAGTTCACAATAAGTTTTTTGTTCTTGATGGATTGTAAAATTTGCATTGGAACTCCGAAAACATCTATTTTTATAATTGAAATTTATATAATTTTATCCATTAAGATGAAAGAAAAAGAACAAAACAAACAAGGACCTAAGTCTTTAAATGAAAACCCTCATTCCAATTTGCTAAAACAATTGAAGCTTCGTGTTTAACCAATCAATCTACACACTTTTTTTTTCATCATAAATATGTAAGAGTGAGTAAATATGAAAAAAATGCATAAATTAAAAAATTTAATTAAACTATAAAAATGATTTGACAAAACTGATATGTATAATTGTTTGGACAAATTTGATTGAATTGTAATATATTTTAAGTAAACATAATCAAAGTTTAGTTAAAATAGTTCTATTTATAAGCAATTAACTAACTAATTTTTTTTTCAAATAATTCAAATTTTCTAATGCAATTCATTTCGATATAAACTTTATTTAAATAATAATTGCTGAACAGTCCTTTAAATAAACATGTTTTTTTAACACAATTTTTCAATCAAGAGAATGGTAGCATTTGATTTCTTAAATAAGACTTAATTGAACTATAATGACATTCTAAAATATTTATTTATCCAATCATTCATTAGCATAAAACTGAAAAAAAAAAGTATTAATTTTTATAATATTTATTTAAAATAATTTTAATTGATTGACAATATATGAAAAAAAAAACTTTACTCTAGTAATATTATTATTCTATAGAACATTCTTTGTAAACATATTAAGTCATAAAGCATTTCCCCTACTTATGTAAACATGTATATAATGTTACTTAAAGAGTCAAAGAAATATAAATATGAATAATTTAAGGGTAAGTGATAAAGAGGAGGTGGGTGTATGACCAACCACAAGGGTGGCTTTTATGAAAGAAAATGCTAGCTTGCCACACTAACATACCATTCAATCTCATATGGGTCCATCTATATCAGCATCACAATAAGGAGATAACGCGGTTTTCACATCTTTTCTCCTTTTCTAATCTCTTCTATAGTCTAGGGTAAGTGATGTGAACTATATTCCAATTAAAAAGACATAAACTTTAATACCATAAATTGTGCACAAAGATGTGAAGTGACTGAACTAGACTACCCTTAACCTGTATAATCACATGTGCATGTATCTCATTTTTTTTTTTCTTTCCACCATAACTTTTTTCAATAAAAAAGCCACCCACTATGGCTTGGTCACAAGCAAGAGCATAAACATAAATAAATGTCCTTATTGAGACAGCTTTTCATTGAGACTATTCTGTTCATGTTCATGTTCACATTCACACCTCAGCCTTCACAGCTCCAGAGAGAGGAGCAAACAAAACAACAAATATTTATATATATAAACAGGGAAAACCAATGAAGAAACTTGTTTCTTATAAATCTAAGAAACTCTCACTACTCTTTTCTCCAACAATTTTTTGGAGACTGAAGGATCAAGAGCTTCATTATACACCACATGTTACTAAAATAACTAAACTAGACAAAAAGAACACCTACTCATCTTTTTTTTTCTCAGTTTTCTTTGCTTGACATGAATGATCAAGATTCAAGGGCAATTGGGGTTTCTACCAGGACCACCATAGTAGAAGTAGTTACCCCAATCTCCAGCACTGCCAGTTTGGACACTGTAGCACTTATCTTGCTCAGTGTAAGTGCCAAGGTCTTTTGGAGCTCTAAGCTTGTTGTCACCATCAACAATCTGAATGTTCTTGAAGTAACTAGCCTTGCCAAAGCCTTCCTCAGGGAAATGGCCACTTCCCATTTGAGTTGAGGTGTGTTGGCCATCGGATTCGGAGTTCACAACCTCTCCCCCCCACTCAATCATTGAGGCACTGTCAGAAAGGTACGAGAATAGAGGAGCTGGCCAGTATCCCATAACATGGTCACTTCCAAATTGCATCCACCAGTTACCCTCTTTGGGGTCCTACACACACATTGGTTTTCCATAATAGACAACATCAGATGACTTTGTTCCATGTTATTAAATTCATGGACCCCTAAAACAATGTAGCATTCAGATATAATGAAATGTGTGTCAGAGATTCTCTCCATATATAATTAACTAGTGTGGTCTGCACAAAACAATGGTCTCAATATACTAATGGTAGTGTTTGTTAAGTGCTGGGCATATTTTCATGCCAGAATGTCCAATATCAAGAGATAATTTATAAAAAGATATAAAAAATGTACCTTCCAGACCAAGATGGTGATATCATATTGGGAAGAGCTATACTTGGAAAGAGGGGAGATGGTTGCTCCTAGGGCTATATCACTGTTAATTTGAATAAAGCCAGAGCAAAGGAGATTGTAACAACCAGTGGCTTGATATGCATCACTCTGTCATGGTAGTGGAACAATTGAATGAAGTGAATAAGAAATAGACAAGTAATTAGAGGAGGGGACAAAATTTTGGTGCTGGAATTGAAAACTCACTGTCCAATAAGTGAAGAGTCTAGTGTTGTTGTCTCCATACAAATCAGGGCTGACCTGATTACCAGAATAGGAAAAAAAAAACAGAAATTGGAAATTAGAAGGAAGGTGATAAATCTCATCTTTATGAGGATGCTGAATTTGAAAATATTTGCAGACAGAAGAAGACAATGAAGAAAAAATTTAATAATACCTGCCAACCTGCTTCAATGCTGTTGAGATCTTGACCAAAAGAGCCACCCAGAATCCACATTTGAGAGAGGCTAAATTCATTGGGTTGCTGAATTTTTGGGTCCCAAACGTTTATGGTTGCCTTGGCTCCATAATACTTGTCCCCCTCCACATAAGCTATGGCATGCTAAATGCTCCAAAAAGATCAAAGGAGCAAAGAAAAATACACAAAAATCAGGAGATATAAATAAATAATTAAACAGCTTTTATATTTTGCTCCTATATAACTTGTTTTTCCTTTTGCAGTTAACTGGCTGTTACTGCATGCATTGTAGTAGCAGTTGTACCTGGTGGCCACTCTGACTGATGATGTCTGGTAGAGGTTTGGCAGGCTTTGGCTTAGGGAAGCTCCTTGGCTTCTTCTTTCCAAATTGTTGAATAGAGCTTGATCTTAGTATGTCATTCTTTGAGGTCCTTCTTACAGGAATTGTTCCTTCAGGGCACCTCCCATTTTCGTGCCATAGCTGTGTAATAGGCTTGGAATTTGAAGAGACTTTGTTGTCTCCAAAAGGGTGTCCTTCAGGATGGAAATTTGGTTTCATCTGCATCAACAACCCGTGATTGTTTGAAATTCAAGTTTGAACCAAAGGAAAGAGAGAAAAAAAAAATGGAGCTAACCAGATAAAGAATTTTGAATTATAAAATGAAAAGGCATTAGATAAGAAAAGTAAAATTCCTCACCTGAATCTTGTGATTTTTGAGGTCAGGGTGATCCAAAGCTGGCTGGTGAGAGACATGGATACAGTCAATAATATCTCCATCAGGACTCTGCTTTCACAACAAGAGAAATGCAAATTAGAAAAACTTGCAAAAAAAGAACCATGCTCATGGATGGGCACAAAAGCAAATGAATCAAACCAATTACAATTTACACAACAATTCCTAGCAAAACCAAGGAAAAAAAAAGGTAGCACTAAAAAGCAAACATAGATTCTGCTCAAAATTCAAGAACAAGTGAAAGAGACTAAAAGAAGTGCCCCAGGTGAGACAACAGGAGCATCCAGGATTAAAGTTCCTTTCACCCAAAAAGGTCCATTGTTGTGCAAACACCAATTAGAAAAACAGTTATGCAATCAGTGAAAAGTGGAAGAGGCAAAAGAGAAACAAAAGTAACAGCAGAATTAAGAAAGAAAGGAAAACCAACTCTCTCTTTCTCTCTCTCTATACCTTGATGGACCTAACCGGAGGCCTATTCAAGTTCTTCAAGTGCTTCTGAACCTCAAGCTTCTGACTTGAATCAGCAAAAGCCAAAGCCACCACCACTACCAACATGTAACCAAACAACAGAACAACCTTCCCCATTGCAACAACGTTCCTATCCAAAACCATGCAACTCAATGAGAAATCTCAAAGTGGGTATCTAAGACTCACTAGAGAACCCAAAGGGTAAGCAAAAACCATGAAGGATTTATAGCTCACCACAAGACTAAGAAGAACCAATTAAATGGCCTTGAAACTATGATGGGTTGTTTTCTTGTTAATAAAAGACCAATCTTTTTCTCTTCTCTTTTTATATATATATAATTTTTTTAAATGGGGTTCTTTGTTTCTCTCTCCCTACCCTTCACTCAACTTTCCTGCTTATCCTGCGCACCCCACCACCCACCACAAGAAGCAGCACCACCCTTTGCTACACACACAAAATACAAACAAAAAAATGTGCTTGACACCTTTGACAGGGTTGAGTAAGAGAGGGGCCCTTAAAATTCCCCTCCTTGGGGTTTCCTTATTTGTAGCTTTGTTCCTCACAAGCCTACAAAATACACTGCCGACGCTTCCAAGGGAAAAGAGAAGGGCATTATGGGAACTCACGACCAAAGCAAAAAGTCTTTTGTGGAAATGCATGGTCGTGTTCTATCAGAAATTGAAGTTCCATTACTCACAGTGCCTAGAGAGAGAAAGTGTGTTAGTTCCCGCTACAATGCATAACTATCTTCTCCTTCTGAAGTTACCCTTTTGCCCCTTGGAGTCACGGGATTGAAAAATTCAATTCCTATTTTCGTTTCTCACTGTTTTTGTTGTTTTGCTTTGCCTGCGCTCGAACCTGTGGAAGAAGATAAAGGGTGGAAGTGGAAATAATTGGATTCTTTGTTTGTTTCCATTGCAATAACAAGATTATTTCAAGGATTGTATTGTTTTTGTTTTGTTTTCTTGGATATGATTATCCAAACAAATGACTTTGGTAGGGTGAAGTTAAATTTTTTAAGTTTTGGATTGGATTTTAGCTCTTCCATAATTTTTAGTTTTTTTTTTTTTATTTTA
>Ga0209700_101503_pt1 | contig 48396 bp, 15 predicted proteins | sample SiratroredBW_FD_187528 | JGI IMG/M metagenome (GOLD analysis project Ga0209700, IMG submission 187528) | Root nodule microbial communities of legume samples collected from California, USA - Siratro red BW (SPAdes) (version 2) | ecosystem: Host-associated > Plants > Roots > Nodule | place: USA...
TAAGTTTGATATTGAAAAGAAAAATAAAATAAAATTAAAATTTAATAATAAAATATATTTAGCAAAATTAAGTATAAGTTGGATATTTGAATTTAGTTACTAATATAGAAATAATTTAAAATAAAATTGAAATTTAGCAATAAATTTAGAAAGAAAAATTTGAAAATATTATAAAATTTTTTAAATAAATTTATTGTTAGTTTTTAAATTATATCTAGGTAATTTTTCTTCACAATATGTAACAATTCTTCTATTCAAATTAACTTCACGATTATTTAATTACTTAATCAGAATTAATTTCAGCCATTACATATTTATCAATAAATAAAATGACTTTGTAACTGTTCATGTATTTTAGTAGCACAGTAGCAACACATCACATGAAAAAAAAAGGGATAGGTGTAGAATATTAATCATCCTAAAATGGTAGAGTATTTTCATGATTTTAATTAACTCATTAATTGAAATCTTAATTACACAATTTTATCTAGTAAACTAGAATTGTGTTCTCTTTTCATAATTTCATTTAATATTAAATTAAACAGTGTAATAAGAACATTATTTCTTCACAATGATATGATCTCTTTTATATACCCATATCCAAAAATAAATAAAAAAATATACAATTTTAAGAATTTCGGAAAAAAATTTCACCACTTTAAAAAATTTGCCCAACAATTTACATACTTAAATCCTATAATTAACTTTTTTCTGTCATATTTTCCTAACTCACTGTACTAATTCTTATTATAAATACCACAAATTTAATCCTATTTAATTAGTTTGAGGGAACTATTACTCTGTGATTCATCTGTTTTCTACTTTCCTGGTTGGTCCCCTCCCCAAACAATTCATGATTTTGGTGTTCTGTCTATCATGGAAAGGCAGTGCAATAATGATAGTAATATTTTGTTGAAAGCATAAAGTGTTTATAGAGACACTTTCATCAACTCTTGGCTTCTCAGAAACTAAGAAAGAAAGCCACACATCAAACCAATATAGTAGTTTTTAGTCATCTCAACATGATCAAGCTTCAAGCTCACAACGTCACGTTCATGAACTCTTCTCGTCTCTACAACACAATGTCATAATAATTTCTTGCATATCCTCTGATGAATGAAAGTAAGCAGCATATTTAAGGAGTGTTGAATGAATGAATGAATACTGGTAATAGTGTTACTACACACAGCATATGCTAATCTGCTACGTATGGTTTCAGTGTGGACATTCTTGCCACGTGTCCAACTCATAGAGTTTTAATGTAGGTTGCTTATGTTGTTTTGCTTGAACTGCATTACTTACTCTTTTGTTCCATTCTTTCTGTCTTTTATTGCATATACATTGGTTGGTTGGACTCATGAAGTCATCAACAGTATAACCTAACCTACTCTTGGAATAATAAACTCATTTCATTTTTCCTGGTCTTAAACATACTTTCTTAACAACCCAAGCAGTTGCATATTTTAGATTATTTAGACTTGCACTGAAATCAAAATCTTTGTTATTTATTTTTTTTAAAGTAAGTGTAAGTGTTGAGGTCATATAGTACATTTATGTTACACTTCAAACTACAATTGTAAACTACCATGATTGTGCAATAGTAATATTTAGAACCTGGTTTAAAACCACGACTCTATTTCATTGGAGTTTTCATGTTAATTCACACTAATACTGTTTTTTTTTTCAGGCATACATTTCAATTTAGATTTATATACCGTACTATATAAATGAAATTTGTTGTTTTTAAATAAGTATGTTATGTGTAATTATACTTTTGAAGCTTTTAAAAAGTAATTAAATTTTTATTAAATTTTTTTAATACTTCTATTTATTTTTTAAAAGTTATATATGTTTTTTTTATTTGAAAAAGTATTTTTCTTCAAAATATTTTATCTAATGAGTATTAACCAAATTTAAGTATTTTAAAAGTTTAAAATATTTTATTTCTCAATTTAAACTACTTTTACATTGATTTTTTTACATTATGTAACATATTAATTAATTTAATTTTATCTAAATAAAACTTAAAAAGTAACCTAACATATACCAAAAATAGTATAGTAATTAAAACATATATATTCAATACCCTTTAAAAAAATTAAAGACAACAAGAACAATAAACAAATAGTTATAAACTATAAGTTATTTATAATATACAAACTAGGAATTTATAAAATAAGTTATTTTAAAGTATTTTTAAAATAACATTTTTCTATGTTACTCAGACTAGTTTATAACACTTGTCAGTCTAACCAAATAAACTGAGATTCTTAAGAAATCTGATTCAGGAAATGGAAATAATGAATGAATGGTTTATCTGATACAGTGTTGGGTGGGAGCGTCCTCCAATGCACACTCAGATATTAGCACTTTTGAGTGTGAAAGCGAACTGCTAGTTTGGCTAAATTGGTGCAGTTAAAGATGGTGCTTCTCATCTTTCTACCTCCAACGTTTTACCCGACAAACCATGGTGGAGGTCCCTTATCCTCCAAAAAAACCAAACACAACCTCCCATTTTCCCTACCACTTTTTGCTTTGGTCAATCCTACCTCAAAAGAATCCAAATCCCAAACCCTTTTATAAATTTACTCTCTTTCTCTTTCTTTTTCTTCCTCACGTGTACTAAGGATCACCATGTCTTGTGTGAGAAAAATAGCCTCTTACCATATCTCTTTTTCACAACACACTTGCGTAATTAAACACCGTATTTTGATTTTGGATGCTTTTTCTTAGCAGATCATCTAAGGATGCCACCAAAGGAATCAAGCTCAGCACCTCCAATTTTATATTCAGCAATTGATGTCGAGCTTGTAGCTACTTGATATTGACTTAGATTAATTTGGTGATATGGGAACAAGTACGACAAAAAGAAAAAAAAATCTAGGTGTTACTTGGTACATGAGTATCTGATCACACAGTTTTCACATTGAGCAAGTAAATTTGCGGCTGAGCCATCTTAATTATTCACTATGCAGTCAACTATTCATCTCATTGGTGCACAAAAATTTCCTCCAACAATTATGTCACCCACAATGAAATTGATAACCTTTTTAGTGTCTCTTTTTTTTCTTTTCTGTCCAGAAATTTCTATAAGGATAAATGACAGATTTATATATGCTCAGTTTTCGTTGTTCCTCACACGAGGGGTCAATTAATAATCATAATAGTAAAAAGTAACAAGGATTGTGAAAAACCTTTACATATGAGGATGGTAATACCTTTTGCTTAATAATTATAAATGATTCTGAATACTCTTTTCTGGTTCTTGAATACATTTTCTGAATGTGAAGGACACCACAAGTAAACTCAAACCACAATTGTTGTTATATTTAATATGTATATATAGGTGTGTGTTATCAAACTACTGTTAAAAATACTGAAGTTCTTTAAGATTACCTCTTAGTATGAAGCTGAATTTTGTCCATTGAAAAGATATAAAAACTTCAACATGATTCAACACCTGTTTCTGCAGCTATCAGAAAAGATTATATGCTTCATCACTTGAGGAACCATAATCTTATTAATTAACCACAAAGCAAACTCGTGCACACCTATCACACCCCGCAAGTGCTCGGTAGCAAACCGCTCCCTAATTCCCTCAGTAATTGTCGAGAAATTTTTGTTACTGAGCACAAGGGCTTTCAGTAGTAACATCTGCTACACTTAGTTCTACTACTACTCTTTAATAAATAAACCTATTTATACAGAAATTGTCTAACTTATTTCAAGTGAAAACGAACTTAAACCATCTTCTCTTGTATACCTTAAGATGGTTGGTTACATGTATTAATTGCACCAATCATGAGATTGTTTAGTTCCATTTTTACTTGAGTTAATTTAGGCAAAACCTATATATATACATATATAGCATGTTACATATCACGTATGAGCAACTTCAACTTCATCTTCATCAGATCCAGTAACGCATTCCTTCTCATCCTCAACGAAGCCTTCATGAGAAGGATGTGGGGAGTGGCCTTTTCCAAAGGATCTGATATGATCTTTGAGGGACCTTTTGTGCTTAAAATCTGAACCACAAGTGCAATACCACAACTTTCCGCAGTTCTTTTCGTGAGTCCTCCAATCCCCTTTAACTGCAAAGGATTTTGAGCACTTTCGGCACATGAATGGTTTTGCACCATGCTTTCTTTTGTAGTGCGTTTGGAGAGTTCTGAAGTCCTTCAAGGGCTTAGCTCTTGGATGATTGATGTTGTTCTTGCAACCCTGAGCACAACAGTAACATGGTAGCCTTAACATTGCTGCTGGTTGTGTTCCTTTAAGTGAGTCCGGTCCTTTCCTAAATTCGGATCCGTGTCCCCACATATGCATCTGCAAATTGTCAAGGTTTTTGTTAAACTGATCATAATCAAAATAAATTCAGTAATGACTATTAGATAGTTCCATATTATGTATAACGGTATGATTAATATCTTAATACACATGTAAGAGGCTTTTTCAAATCTTAAGAGAGAATTGATTATATATTAACTGCATGACAGGAGTTGTGTCTGTTTTAACTAACGAAATAATGAAAAAAATTTGATTAGCATTTTTTGATGAAAATTTTCATTTAATAATGTGAAAGATATTTTACACTAATAACATTATAACTCCAATTTAATATTTATGGGTGAAAAGAAGAGAGGAAAAAAGAAAGATAAAAATAACAGACGATGAGACTAGAAAAAAAAGCATTCAAAAAATGAATGAAAGTAGAATTGGAATAGGAAGTAAATATATAATGAATGTTTTCTAAACCGGTATTGTTTTTTTGTTTCGCACTTGTTTGGTTTAAAGTGTGTTGTATACTTAAATAGGCATAACTTATGTACTTACATATGTTCATCTATCATTAATAAATTCTTTTGCTTATAGAAAATTCCAAACAAATTTTATTAAAAGAGGACAAGACTACTTTAACCGGCCCTTATACATGAGTTTGTTTAATCTATTTATTTGCTTTTTTATCAGTAATAATAAATGAAATAAATAATAAGCATAAAGAGGGATGTTTAAATCCTTTACATAAAAGTGTTTGAGAGATCATACAAAAAGACAGGATTCCAAGAAACCTTTTCAAAACACCTATCACTTCCCTATGACATAATAAAATCTCTTAGCATATTCATTTGTAATTGATCCCAAAAACTTGCTTCAAATTAGGCTCGTCAAATTAATCCTTATTTAAGCATGCTTATCCAAATCAACTTTCATCGTTTTCTTTATATTGTTTTTCTGCTTCTATGAGTAATTAAAAGCTAGCATGTACATAAAAAAACTAAAAATAAAAAAGGAAATATACTTTCTAATCACAAATTATGCTTTGTAATTTGAAAGAGAAAAGAATGGAGAACAAATGATTTCCATCCACTAATATAACCTACCTATGTTGGCCTTTATATGGACAAGCAGTGGCCATTGTCATTAATTAGTTATTAACTCATTTTTCAATTAAAGGAAAAAGATAACTGATTTTTAGTAATCTAATTAATAACGATACATAATGCCTCTTTAAGATTGGAAGATTGTTGCCTTCTCTTCCCTATATAAATATTTTTTTAAAGACATAGTTCTTGTTCAAAAGAATTTGCTATGGTAGATCTTGTGCTACACTGCATGCATGCCTCAAACACCAACGATTAGTTCCTATGCTGATGAGGTTTTCAACCCAAAAGGACAAACAAGCACATAAGGAAAGAAAAAAGAAGAAAAGCATGAAGTTATATATATATGGAAGTTCAACTTCCCTTTAAAATCCTATGGTTTAAAAGGAGCCTTTTGCTAAAAGTTGAAGATGGTGGTGATGGCGGGGCAATAGGCCATAACTCAAATTTGCTAAAGTAAAACAAAGAAAAAAGCAAAAGAAAAAGACAGTCATTAAGAGTCATGTTTATGTAAAGTTCATCTAAATGATTGTTTTCGTCTTGATGATTATTCGTCTTCATCATCATCATGTAAAACACATAGTTCAGGTAGGTTTGGATAGGGAATTCAAATTCTGAGTAGAGGAAACTAGTGCAAATTCCCTTTAATTTGGGCACTGATATTTGTCCTCAGGATATAGTTTATAGAGGATACTATCAAATTGAAATTGAAATGAAGTGACAAACATACATATTCACATACTAATTACGATATCATAGAATTTAGTTGCGTGAATTATGTGATATAGAACTGCTTAACAACGAAATTATTTTGTTTTGAAACCTATTCGTTTCCCCAGAATGTCTATTGCTGTGAGTATTGTGAAGAAAACTGATATATACACAACTTTCAATTTTTTAGTATTATTGTGAATCTCAAACGGTACAACGTTCCAAAGGAGCTATTCTTTCAGATACAATACAAAAACAAAAGATTCCATTTCCCAACTTACTGTGTTGAACTGGTGTTAGATTCCATTTTGTTATTATGGTAATTGTATAGAGACAAAATTGAAGTGTAAACTATGTGATAGGTTATGTGTTTTATATGAAAATCATGCACGATTTTCTTTTCAAGCAGTAATGAGATGCTTAATTGTAAGTTCCCACACAGTATTATTTTGAAAGCTACATCCTTGCACAATTCGTAGTTTTAATTAGGTGTTTCTTTGAAAACAAGTTAATTTATGTGGAAATAATGGAAAATATTTGTGTGTTGCTTACACCAGAAGATGAAAACCAACTAACCTGCATATTGTTGTATCTATTGAAGGTTTTGCTGCATATGGAGCAAGCAAACTGCATCGGTCCAACAAGGATCTGTGCAGGAGTTGGAATCCAAAATCTTCTCTCCTGGTTAAAAGAACAACCCTGGACGCTTTTCTTCAAGGGCTCTTCTTGCTTTACATGGAAAACCTTCTTCTCACTGGCATCAGGATCATCAGGGTCAGGGTCTCCTGTGTGAGGCAATCCAATGTGCAAAGCCACAGTCACATGTTCCACCTTTTCTTTCACTTCTAGACCATCCCTTTTCACTCCATGGTCTTCCTTGAAGGGCAAAAACTGGATCGTTTCTTGGGAAAGATGATCATGCTGAGCCAAGGAAGAAGGTGGTGGTGATATTGAACTTGTTAGAGAAGAAGATGGTTTGAGCCACTCAATAAAAGTTGGGGTCTGAAGATACAGATTCTTGTTTTCTACATTGCACTCCCTAAAACTCATGTTCCTAAAAGTCCAAGGATTTGTGAAATTCTCTACTCAGAAAAAGGCCTATATCCAGACTTTATGAAAGAAAGCCTGCACTTATTGATCAATGAAATCAAGCTTTCTTTTCTTTTTTGCCTTTGAGTGTTTTTTTTTCTTCCTTTATTTTTTTTACCCTTACTTTTTCTCTTTCTCCTCTGTTGGCCTTTGTTTGTTTCTTTTTGGTGAGAGAAAAAGGGAGACTAATTGGTGGGGATAGAAAATGACATGCAAAACAGGAATAGCCAATTTAGTAGAAAAGAATCCTGGAACAGTATGAACTCTGAGCTGAACTACTACTTAGTAATTAGTACAATGTGAAGCGAATTTGTTGATCCTTTTGTATTCTCTTTCTAACATATAATGGTATTTGACCCACATGCCTGCATTTTCTCACACATTTACCTTAAACAAATGATTTCAAATAAGAGGATGAAAACAGATATAGACACATTAGGTCAATACCTAAACTCCGAAAAAGTATTAGAGATGACGAACAACGTTACGAGGACCTGACAGTATGTTATGTAGTGTTTTATAATATATGTGCCATGTAAACCAACAACAGCAACAATAGTATGTGCCATGTTGGTTGAGTTCATGCATCAAAAAATAAAACGGAATATAATTCAGGCTTAATTGTTGGCATTGATCATGATTGCTGCAATCATGCTAAATAACTAGCAGGACGATATATTTAATCCAAAATTATTTCTTAAATAGTACTTATTAAATAAGAAATTACTTAAATCTAGGTTATTGCTTGAGTATAGGTCTGATCAGTATCAGATCGATTAAAGAGATGTGGGCTAGAGTACTTGTGCATGATATTTGTGTTCTGGATCATCAAATATAGACATGAGTCCCTTTCCTTCATATAGGATTATTTTCCTATAATTCTGGATATATATTATAACATATTATTGTTAATTTAAATTCTCTTTAAAATCATTAACTAAAAGGAATTAGATAAGGGTTAGCATATGGTCCTTCCAAGAGGATAAATAAACACAACTCTCAAACTTTTAAGAGTCTAACACAAAAAGTTAAATATATTAATCCAACACCAACTTAATCCTCTCTGGAAAGTACAATTATAATTATTACTTTAATTTTATTTATATTTAATTATGGAAAAGAAAGAGTGGAATAAACGTGAGACCATGGCACTGCTGTTCTGCAAATTAAGCAGTATATAGTACTGAGGATTTTGGAGCTTAAGAACTGATCAGTGATGAAGTCTGAAGAGCTTGATAGTTCTCACCGACAAATTACCGTCATCACTTCTTTCTTTGACCACAAATGCTTTCACAGGCTCCTAGCAGTTACTATCATTCTTCGAATTTCACTTATTTACTATGGATGCAAATGCTGTCTTTACATGAATATATGATAACATCAATGACCACGCATCTCCTCTAATTTTTTATTTTATTTTTTTAATTTTCTTTCCTTAGAAAATGTAACTTTCTCTGAAGAAAGTTTCTGATCTGAACCTTGGTAACTTTCCCCAGTTGAAATCAGAAAATTACTCGAAGACATATAACCCTAAAACAGTTCATTCTTGTAAGAAATTAAACACACTTGGTTACCAAGAATTGCAAGACCTAGAATTTATATTTCACAATATTGAGATGTATGTGATCATTCTAAGTCATTTTATTATTCTGCCAAGATTGATCACCAACTTTAACAGAAATTAACACCCTTTGTTCAGTTCTTGTTCGAACCTTGAACATGTCCAAATCTGACGCGAAGTACATTCACGTACCAATAGGTTACACCAATTTAAGAAAGTTTATATATGTATACATCATCGTACCTAGGTGGTAAATTCAATGAATGATTCACTGAATAATCCTTCAAATTGGGTATGATCAATCAGAAAGATTAAGTTGCATCAATCAAAATCTGGCTGGTTTGTCTTCTTTATATGTAGGTTTGTATTCTTGTCCCACGAGAGATGATATCGATATGCCTAAAAGTGTCCTTTGCACAAGATCAATCGTTTGAAGATGTTTTGGTTAATTGACAATGTAACTGCTAGTCACTAATTAGCGGCAACAAATGAATTGGTGGTCTTGTCTAATTGTCCTACGTACACTCAAATGTTGAAAGAAATCCTGAGTTGCTATGTTAATGTGAGGATTTTGACAACTGAAAGGTAGGGTTTGATTTGTACACATATATACTACTGCTAGCCACGGTAGTAGGTTACCTTGAGACCCCTTTTCTTTTTGGCTACATGTCACACTCATACCTTCCCCTCACATCACCTTTGGGGTAATTTAAAAGTTACTTAAGCATTTTTAAAGTAAAGTGGTATTTGTTATTCAAAACCTTTCGCATAATGTACATGTAGAGAAACAAATCAAATCTTGTGTAGGTGAACTGAGAATGTAAAAGAATTTTTGAAGAGGAGAACAAATTAAGGTGTTATTAGGTTTATTTGCAACTTATATAAAGTATTATGATATTTAGAACATAAGTTTTACTTTCTAATGTAGATTCCATATTTTTATGAGATTTTTAGTAGGCCTTTATCAATCTTGTCAAAATTCTTGAGTCTTTACTAAATTTTCATCCCCTTTGGTGTCGATTACTAGGCTATTCTTTCTTCTTTTATAACTTCTTTCTATTTCCATTATAGATGTGATGCCAAACATTGATATAGTTCTTGATAATCTTTTCTTCCAAATTTACATATATTCTACAATTGAACTAGTAGACAAATACCCATTTTGAATATTAGTAGTTTAATAAGATCATAATTTTGAATCTATTATTCAAACTTAAAAACATAAATGACGAGATGTTAATGCATGAATGATCACTATAGTTTTCTTTATACAAATGTTAATATTTGTTTTGTTATCTTTAATGTTGAAACAATTTTGAATGCTTGCTGAAAATTTATAACATACTTTCAAGTTTCATAAATTTTCATAACTTTCTTTTAACTTTTTAAATAATTTTGATACCAATTCGTTAAATTTAAACTACATAATCTTTAATGTAAAGTTTATTTTCTAAAAAAAAAAAACAAAAACATGCATTCTTATCGTAGTTTTTAAAATTTATGACTTCTTATTTTAGAATAATCTTTTAAAATATCAATCCAATATATTCAATTTAATAATTAATTATAAGTTAATTTTTCTAATCATCTGTGCTATTACTTAAATTTTAAGATTTTAAATAAAAATAATTACCGAGTACATCAATAAATTAGTACGTGACTATTCCAACCGTGACTGACGGTCTTGTATTTGAGAACTGGATATACAATTGCGTTAAGTATTTGGAGAAAATGTTTTGCTATCTATATATATAATGATATTGTTCAATTTGAATAAGATCGTGGTAATTATGGTTTATAACAAAAAAAAAAAAAAAAAGAGACATAGGTACTAAATGTTCACAAAGATTTGAAAAATTTACTTTATTCCGACTTTTTAAAGAATAGAAAAAAGCAAAATAAACTGAACAACTATTAACTGTGTTGTTCCAGAGCACAAGTGTATGGAGTGGAGGAGAAACCCCGGCACATAATGATATATTAAATCTTTTGTCTTATTGTATTTTAAATAAAGATGTGCAATAATTAGAAAAAGATTCCATATAACTATTGTAATGTAATATCTTCAATTTTAAAAAATTAATTAATAATGCTAAAAGACTTTTAATTACTAATTATAAATTAAAGATCGTTACGTGTGCCTACCTTTATATCATTATTGGATAAGGAAGATAAGCAAGTTATATATGGCATCCAATTTTGTTTCATCTCCAAAAATTACCAAAGTTAATATATTTTATCGCTTTTAAAATTTGCTCATTTTTCTATATACTCTTGCACATATAAGTGTCACAAAATTACTTAATTATAGGAAGAGAATTGATTGATGAGAGACAACTAACGCATGTATGCATGAACCGCACATAGTGTCACTTCGATTTCATTTACCTATCTCTTCTACCAAAGCAAAATCAATTTCAATAATATGTCATGAAAAAAAAAAAAAAAGAGGTTTTTCATATTTCTTAAAAGAATGATCTAATGTTATTGACACAATACTATCATTATTATAAAAAAAAGTTTAATATTATTATTAATAATATTATCATTTTATTAATTTATTTATATTTTTATTAATTTTGTTTATCTTTGTCTTCTTCATTCACCATTATAGTAATAAATTAGAAAAAGTTGTGCGTAATTGAAGGACCGGGTCTTGGTGGATCTTATGGATGGGGAAGGAATAGAAAAATAAATGTGTGTATAGTATGTACCAATATATTATAATAACTTTCATTATAATTCAACATAAATATGTTATAACTTCTTCCTTTCATGATTAACTTCATGATCTATTTTCAACATATCCCATCAAATCCACAAAGAATGGGATTAAACAAATTCATGGAATTAAAATTAGCTTGGTTTGGCTTGACTAATTAAACCTACCCTCATGATTCCAATAAACTCATTTCAGTCCTTCTTTTATATGCGATGCTGTGAATATAAAAATTCAAACTAATAATATTACCTCTATTCTCATTTAAAAAAAAAAAAAAAAAAAAAAAAAAAAAAAAAAAAAAAAAAAAAACAAACTACAGAGTGTTGGAAGTTCGTGGAAATTAACGTCAAGGTGGTAGGTAAGGCTAAAATTAATCAACGTTAGCTTTTTCTAACAAGAATTCTAGAATACTAATTAATTAATTATTTTTATTTAAAATCATGGTGGAGTGCATTGACCGTATTAATTACGTGCTTATTTCAAGTTAAGTTTGAAATAATGATTGTCTAATTTTTTTTTTCAAAATATCAGAAATTTTTTTATTATAAATTAACTAAACATCTATATTTTTAATTAATTATTGAGATAATCATATTCTAAAATTACAACACAGAGAATCAATGTAGTAGATACCCATTTGACCTTGACCTCCTCTTTTCATGGTAACATTAATAGTTTTGAGACAACAAAAATTTCAATGGAGAAGACCCAAAACTTTGGAATTTTTCTTGGAACTCCATTGAAAATGGTGTCCACATTCTATCTATATTTCTAAAGGCCCCAGAATTACAAATTCATCGTGATCTTTACAAGTTAGTAAAAGTCCATCAAACAAAAACATTCTCAAATAAGGTTGTTAGTATGGTTAATTTCATTTTCGTAGTTGTTGTCTATTTTTGACCAACTTGCTCTGACATTCTTACTGTTCTATAGACATCGTTATCTACATGAAATTAGATTAGAGTTATGGTAGATGGGAGTGAGGATTTATTCTGTGAGTTAATTCCTAATTTAAAGTTTATTTAAAATTTGCAAATTTACCGTGTTAAATATCCAAACCAAACATTTTGATGACAAAGATTTTTAAATCCTAACAAAAAAAAATTGCTCCTCAAAATCATTTATCCAAACACATAAAATGTATGCATTTTAAAGTGAAGTATTGATTAAATGTTTAGTGTGACTCTTATAAAGTTCCTTTCTTTATTCTTGGAACACAATTCACAGTTTGGGTGGGCTAGAGTGGTCATTGGATAGTAGAATCAAGTGCCACCAAAATGGGCTGGACAAACACTATGCTAAAAATGGGCTTTACTAGTATAAAAATGGGAAATTGCTTCCTGCACCCGCTCATTTACTTCATGCACCGTATTATATTTAACCCCTTTTATATTAACCAAAAGAGACACTTTTGCTTTTTTTTCTCTCGATGATGGGTGCATGAAGCAACTGCTTATAAATACTCTATGATGTGATTTTTTTGGTAGATACGATATGTATGTTATTCCGTCTTTGATACAACCACATGCTTAAATTTGAATTCAAATAATCATCAATTTTACAAAAATGAAAAACTTGTATGAATAGTCATTAAATTAAAGGGGCTACCTGAACATAAATATAAGATAAATGATATTCTATTTAATTTCTTATATAACAAATTTAAAAATATTTTTTTTACAATTTGATATTACGTAGATTTAAATGATGTAACATATTATTTAATAGCAATTCTCTCTAAAAAATCTAAAGGTATATATCAGATTAAGTCATAGGTTTAGAACACTATTATAGCAGTTAAGAATATCATAAATTCTAAAATACCATTACCTGTAATAGAGATGTAATTATCATTTTATTTGAAATTTACATATTCATTATCTGTTAAAGTTAATGGAATATTTTTATTATAGGTACTGTACAATTATTATAAATATTGATTGCTATTATTATATAAATTAAGATCCACATTAAATATTTCATATTAAATATTTCAAGAAGTAGTATATACTCAAATTCTGATAATTATAAGATAGAATTATTGTGTCAGGATAACCTTTTTATTAATGAAGATTAGAGTATCTTTTAAATGTTTTACTTTCCTTAATTCTTTTTCTGATAAAAAAAATTCTTAATTGAAAAGATACACTTAATAAACCAAGTGAGAAGAACTAGCTATTCAATTCCTCTCTAATGCATCCCCTGATCCTAAGTGCAGATACTCTTACCTAAATTATTAGTCTGAATCATCCACAGGACATATATATAATAGAAATCTTTCTCCAATATCAAGACATATCCAAAACCTACCTCTCATTTTACCTACCACTCACCTATGCCGATAAACGATACATTGTAAGAAACTAAGACATGCACATATTTATCTCATTATATAATTATATTACATAAATAAACAATAACACTCATTGCATTTGACCTAATAACTTTTGGGGGTTGAATATTTTTTTTTATTTCAGTTATTATGATGTTTTTTTTTTATTTTCTCCTATCGCTTTGAATATTTCTAATTTTTTTATTCTAAATGAATTAATATAATCTCTTCCATTTTTCATCAAATTCGTGATGATGATGTTATTATAATTTCACCTAACATTTGTTATTCACTGGGTATATTACTTTTTTCCAACAAATTAATTTTTATTGATAATGTGTCTTTCGTTATTCATATCACGTGTCAGTATCGTGACATTATTAATATCAAATATATTGACTTATTTTAAAAATAAAATAAATTAAAAACATTCAAAATAATAGAACATAAAGAAAAAAAAGAGAAAGATAATCATAATATTGAAATAAAAAAGCTTATAGATAGGTTTTGTACCCAAATTCCAATAAAAATAACAATAGTTAAAATCAGCATGTCTCCATTAGCCACAATATCATTAAACTAAACATATATGCATATATTGTATTTGGTAGAATACTTTCTACTTCTGAAACACTTTCTTCTATTTTTTTTTTCCAACAGCAATGAATACTTTCTTCTAATGTATGTATGTTTCCTTAGGATGTTCACCAATGGAATTTTCAACCTTCTTATATTGATTATGCTCTTAATAGTAATTAGTTACTTCCTTGTTCATAAGGAGAATGTTTGATTACTTTAGGCTTATGCTGATACCAAGGAAGGATAGATCTGGTATGCATATATAAAGAACAATAAACCCTTAGCCTATTAAATGGTGTGCCCTACATATGTGACACCATAATAGTCAATTAAGAACTAGATTAGTTTTGGAAAAATTATATCTAGAAATAAAAAAAAAAATTGAAAGAGTCAAAAGAAAATTCATAGAGCTGGTAACAGATTTATTCATATTTTCTTTAATTTCTTTCATTTCAATTTTGTCTGTCCTGTTTATCTGACACTATACTGAAACAAGGATTCGTTATGGTAACGTGGATAGTTTGGAAAACGAACAACGCATCAACTTTTCAGAACTAATTTATGGGTTCTAAAAGAAATGACACAGAAGACAGAAGCAGGAGGCGAGTGAGTAATTTGTGCAGAAGAAGAGAGTGGTTCAAGAGCCCCTAGATTTGATAGAAGCAAAGCAGGAATATCATAATAGTAAAAATAACAATAACTAATAAAACATCATCATAGGTGGTTCATAGTATCTTTGAGCATCATTGTCTGGTCCTATTCAATTGTGCCCACAGTATATACATTTATTGATTATAACTACTATAAAGTTGCTGACACAGCAATGTTCAATGTTCAGTATACCCCAAAGACTCAATTATTCATGGCTGTCACTGATAAGCCATGAAATAATGTAAAGGCTGAGCTAAGATTCCTTCAACTAAGCACATTATTTATTTACTTTGTTAAAAATTATTTGTCTCTCTTAATTTTTGTAGTTTTGGTTCCTTTAAAATTTAAATATATTTAATTTTGGTATTTCAAATATTTTTAAATGAACTTTATCTTGATGGAAGTCTTTTATGTGTTAATAATGGTCTTAATTTTAATTAATATGATATTTATTGAATGACAGTAATTGTTTAGTTTTTATGGGATATTTAAATTTTTCCTAAATTATAATTTAATTAAATGATATTATATAATTTAAATTAATTATTAATATTTGAAAGAAGATTTTAATAATTCTTACTTCAAAAGAATAATTAATTTTAACATTCATGTGACTGTGAGGAAGTAAAAAAATGTTAAAAAACATAAGATGATATCAATGAGAGGAGGCAAAAGTACGAAAAAAATCTATATTAAAAAAAATAAAATGAAAAGAAATTTCAAGAAAATTAGTAAAGGATGAAATAAAGAGAAAAAAAATTAGAGGTTCATGTATTAAATAATTTGTCTAAATAAATTAAAAGTACTAAAATAACTTATATTAAACAATATCAACTTTTGAGCTAGGCAAACTAATTTGTAAATTACTAGAGTAGTTTGCAAAATACAATTCTAAAATAGTTATTAAAAAATTAACATATGTATTATATTAGATAAAGTGTTAAAAATTTAACATATTTATTGTATTAGATATAGCGATTGTTGAGTGTTTAAAATCATAACAGTGTGCACTTTAACATTTTACATTTCTTTTTTAATTTCTGGAAATATGAACAAAACAGAACTACATACAATGGTTTATTATACCACATGACAAGCATGGTATATGATTGAGATAATGTTTAAATTGTGATGAGTTTATATTAATTAGCGGCAATATCTTGATTTGATTTTATTATTTAGCTAGTTTATGGGCACGTACAATTTTTTAATATCACACTGTAAAAATATTCATATTTTTAATATATTTAATTATTAAATTATATAAATTACTGTAATGATACTAATATTTTTTTTTTCTTTCAATAGGCAGCCTATACATTGAGTTACATATTTATCATTAGATTGATTTACAGAGTATGAGAGAATTATTTGTTGAGTTAGAGTAAAATTCTTATTTAATTGTCAACAAACTTTTTAGAAAGTCCACGAAGAATTTTGAAGTTAACTATTTTTTTCATTAGAGACAAAATAAACACGGTTTTAAGATTAGAGATCAAAACCATGGTTTAATCCTATCTTTTTTTCTTCAAAGGTTTAACTCGTGGATAATAAAACAAGACACATTTTCAGCCCTATGATATGTAAATAGTTGAAGGGTTCTTTTTGCTTGATTCCGATGCAACTAACCAGAACAGCTTTCTGCAGGTCATAGACCTCTTTTAACGGAAATGTCCTTGGAAGTTCAATACATTGAGATCATTCAAAGCCAGCGGTTGAATCAAAGTACATCTCAATAACAGAAACATAATTTGGTATTCATTCTTTAAGCAGAGGTTTGCATGCAGTGTTTACCAAGGACAATGTTAACAGTGTTTAGTTTCAACAAAAAATCTTAATAGTGTTTATTCCATAGACTTGTATTATGTATTCAACTTGTATACTTTTTTATGGAAAAGGTTATTAAGTACAATTTCTCAAATAGAATGAAAGCTTTCTTCTAAAAGAAATATGCTATTTTCCTATTCACACCATAGAAGTCTAGAAGTAATTTCTCAGTTCTAACAAGAAAAGGATATGTTGTGTTTCCTTTCTGGTTTTACTTTGTATACCGTATTTGTTGAATACAGTTTCCATTCCAATAATTTGGCGAAAGTAAAGTGGAAAATAAAGTGTTACTTGTTATAGGTAAACATTGTTTAGATTTGTGGCTAGGTTTATAGGGAGTCAGAAATTCGAAATGGCGTCTGCTATGCACCCCTAAGTTTCTTTTACCTATCGGTTAATATTGCACTGCACAAAAGGGTCGTGAACTTCAGAATCTTCTCCCTCAAAGAGTGGGATTTATGAATTATGGAGTTGCACTTTCGAGAAAGAGAAAAAGTCAATATATCACGCCATTCCTTGAAGTCTTCGAAGTTAGAGTAACAACAATAACCTTTCATTTTTTGGTGTCGTTTGATTTCGTTCGGTCCCAGAATCAGAGAAAAAAAGGTGTTGACATATTAGTACACGTAAGGTACCATAATGCATATATAATACATTAACAACTTTCATATATATATAAAGCCCTTGGTTATACTATGGATTCAAATCAAATTTATAATATAAATAGAAGAGTAAAAGAAAAGATTGAAAAAGCAAATACCACTGCTCAGCTGAATCCATAGAAATATTGGATAAAGTAGAACATTACAAGATTCTTTTTCATATTATAAACCTCCCCACTTCTTCAGAGTAGATATTTCGTTAACATCTTTCTACTGCACTGTAGTAGTGACCTATTTATTGCTTACCAACTTTTATTGCAGTAGGAATCAAATGCAATTAACATATTTTAACAACTTAAAAAAGTTATGATGTGCCTCTTTGAAGCAGGTTGTATTAATTTTTTTATTAAGTTTAAAAAGTTAAGAAAAGATTATTTCTTAGTCAACTAAAACATGCACTTGAACTAGATAATATGATACTAACTTCCATGGTTACTCGGACATAATAATTTACTAGAAAGTGAAATAGAAACTGAAAAAGTTACAAACTGAAACCACCAAACTAAAAACAAGAATGTTAGAAGGATACGAGTTTCAGCATGCAAGTTCGGATTTAACTAGACAAGGTGCCCCCACACCCTTAGAAACCTAGACTTATTTGGTCGACAGAGCTATATAGGCTTTACTAGTGATAAGCACATTGTGACACTTTTCTGGGTTGGTTCATTGTTCAACGTCTTCTGGCAGCCGTTTCCCTTTGAGCATTGAAAAACACAGCAGCCACAGGAAGCCCCAGGTCATTCTCCTCTGCAAAGCTCCTCGTGTTGAAGAGGTCCCTAGAGCTTGGTATTTTCATCACTGCCTGCCTCCCCTTCTGCTTGAAAAGGAGGAACACAAACCTATGGATGCCTATGTTTGGCCTTGGAAATTCATAGTTCACCACCTCATTTCCTGTTCAATTGCATGTTCAAGGGAAAAAAGACATATTTATGGACTTTTATGAATATTAATGATATATAGTAATAATGAAAGTGTCTCTCTCTGTTAGTGTGTCCATAACAAGATTCAACAACTTACCAAATGTGGTGTCCGTTGTGCCTGGGATGTCTGTGACTATCCTGCGAGTTATTAAATATGGTCAGACACTTTGTTTCAGATGAAATCACCTATGCATGTGGTGCATCTGAAGCTCTTCCTTTTGCATGTGTTTCTTTCCATATCTAAACTCAAAATATGTACTTTACTTGATCCATTACAAGCAAAAAAATATAAAAAGTAGTGTGTTTGAAATCATAAAATCTACACAAGTCAAGAAAGTTAATGTAGAGTGAAGACCTAACTCTGCATGTGATGGTTTAGTATCATACCAGTGTAAGTGTTCCCTGAGATATGGATCACTAGGGCCTGGAACATCTGGATCTGTCATGACCTGAAAGAAAGTGATGGAAATGGAACAGTGAGATGAGTGAAAAGATTGAAGAGATACAAATGGATTAGTTTGGTGAAAGAAGAAGGTACAAGAGTGAAGAAGGATCTCATGTCGCCTCCACGAATCTGAACCTTAGGCTTGTTGGTTACTGAGGAAGGGAAAAACTCATGACCGTTATAGACCTGCTTGTTGTTGTAGGAGACAGTGATTTTCACAGTTGCAGAGAAAGGATCCACAACATCTCCGATCACCCTCCCAATAACAAGAGGATCTGTTGATATCATATTCATGGCCATGAAAAAGATTAGTTGAAATGTTAGCTAGACTTTGAAGGTGGGAGTGAACCAAATAGTTAATGCTGTTGCTTTTGAGGGCTTTGTGTGTGAGATGTGAAGTAGAAACCCTATATTTATAGTGCTCATCCCTTCAATAATACTTAATTAATTAGGAGTCATAGTGGGAAGCGAGAATTGAAGAAGAGGGAAAAAGTGGAACCTTATGAAAAAGGCTGAAGTTGCTTTTCACATTTAAAAAAATATTGATAACACATAAAATAAAGTATATTTAATTCATTTTTAGACACATTAAATGTTTGTAGTCGATAGTATGTAAATCAATCAATATAGAGTTATACTAAATTAATAATTTCAAATTCAAAGTTTAGCAATTGGATAGGTGAATCAAATACTAACAATACTAGTAAAAAAATATATTCTACAACATGTCGGTTAAAAATCTTGTTGGTTAAAAAAGAATAGAATAAGCAAAAATATAGTTGTCATTATTTATTTTTTTCTAGAAAGACCTTTTCTGTTGGTTGTAGCTTACAATCGACGTAAAAAGTTCTTTATTACGTTGGTTTCAGTTCCAATCGAAGTAGTATCTATCTCTTATATTGTAATTTAGTTATTTTAGTTAGATATATGATGTCGGTTTCTATTTTGAACCATAGTAACGTATATATTATGTCGGTTGCATAACTGATATTATATGTCCAAAACTTACTACGTTGTCTATATTTACGTTGGTTTCAAAATTGACATAAAATGTCTGTCAAAATTAACGTAAAAGGTCATTTTTCTGCTAGTGAAAAAAAAATTATTACCCATAATAAATTTACTCAAAATTTTTTTTATCGGCAAATTTACTCGATATTATTTTCAGCATATTCATAAGAAAAACACACACTGTGAGAGAAACTTGACCATATAAACAAATGAATGACTCAAGTTATATTTAAAAAAATCAATCATATCCATTCATGTATATAAATAAAAGCAGTCTTGTGCCTCTCTCTCATATATATAACTATTATGAACAACAATAACTATATATTTAAGTCATATAATTAAAATATATATATATATATATATATATATATATATATATAAGAAATTTTTCTATCCTATAAATAGTTAGATTTCTATTAATGCAAAAGAGTTCCAACACCGTGGTCTACAAAAGCTAACGCATATATTTACCTTACTATTCTTTATTATGTATTCAATCCGATGGTACATAGTGCTCCTGTTCCATTTCCACCTTTGATAGTTTGGGTTTTGCTCTTTTCAGAGAAGGAATGTTTTAAAAAGCAGAAGTAAATCAGAAAAATGTTAGTTCACACTTAACCAAACTAGAAATCATTTTATCGGAACTGGATAAAAAAATTCTTTTTAGGCAATTGCTTTTTCAATTGAATGTATTTTGAAATAAATTGGGTTCCTTTCAAACCAAACAAATTTTATATTGATGTTGAAAGTAGGAGGATTTTATCTTGCTCTGGTTAAACGGTTCTCAAACACTTCATTTTAATCTATACTGACTCTAATGAGGAAATCTTATATTTTGAAGATGTGAAAAGGATCTCTTTTATAAAGAGTTTAAGTACTCTTTAAAGTATATATAAAAGGGCAAACTTCTTTAGCTTACCATTTTTTTAAATATTGTTTTTCTATTAATATATCTTTACTATTAGATTATTTCGTGTATTTCTTGTGAGTATTTTTTGCAGTTTTATAGAAAAATTTGTAGAAAAAAACTGTTAAGAGACAGTACGTCCTCATATTTAAAATTATCAAATAACGACAATTATAATTTTGGTATAAAAAAGAGAATAGACAAATGAAATATATGTTAGGGATGAAGCTAGCTAGAACGTAGCAGTGATTCCCAAATTCGATATTATTTCTTAAGAGACGTGCAGAGAATTTGAGGTTCCAAGGCATCGTTAAACCTTCTCAAATTCTCCCAGGGTGATATTAGAACCTTCCCAAACTAAACATTAGTAGTAACATTGCCAATAATTTAAGCAGAGTTTGGAGTATAAAGTTATTCCACCCACAGATTATGCATGTACATACATATATATAAGTCACAAATTAACAAAATTGAAAGATAGTGGCTATGGTCATTTCACAGAAAAGAAGATTCAGATGGAATGACCACTTTTGATATTGAAATTAGACATTGAGGAAAGGAGGAAAGTGGATGAAATTATTGCCCTCTTAATTACACTATTCCTATTCCTCTTTGGGCCACTTCTCATTATTAAAGCTGTAATCACTTACTAGCTACACACTTCAAAATTATATTACACACATATATATATATATATTAGCTAGATAGGAGATAACCTAGCTTCATCCCTCGCTTGATTTCTCATTTGATTGATAATTAGATTAATCGTAGTTGTAGAATCTCATGCATATGGTTTTCCATCAAATCCATGATATATTTAATATTTTTTATGTAACAAATTTAACCGAGTCTTTTCCAATAACTGTGCATTTCGTTATGGATTCCCGCAATTAAGTTTGGTAGCCACCCATATCCATTTTGGCATAACATATGTAGTGTTTGGCTTCAACTTTTGTTTTTTTTGCAATGAAGTCAACATACTCAAATTAAATTATAATGTTATGGGAGTATTTTTTTTAAGTTCCATAGTAATTAGATAATATTATCATGGAGGCACCATATATGCTTTAAATAATATACTTTAATATTGAAGAGCAAGGATAAGGTTTCATTAATTTGTTATTATTCTTTAACAGTCACATTAATTATAAGTTGAATAACCAATGATAAAGACAGGACTATCCCCCTTAGGCAAAGTGAAAAGACATGTAAAGGGGAAATAATAAGAATATATATGACATGGTTATCTTAAAGTTTATATATTAGTGGATCGTACACTTAATTAAGGATTGGTGTGGTGTCCATTATATAGGATAGTATGAGTAAATAATAAATGTAGTGGCACTTAATAAATAATAATTTCACTTTTAGAAAACTACAGAGAATGTAAATTGAAATAGGGTGTCTAAGCTAAGAAAAATTAAGAGTTAAGAGATTACAAATTTTGAATTGCTACTCTAACAAGTAATAGTAGTTTTAATTGAAAAAAAAAAGTCAGATGAGTTTAAATATGTAAATGGTGACTGTAAAGGAAGAAACAAAGTCTTAAAAGAAATGGAACAAGGTTGTTGAGAGATCAAGGAAAAATTGAAAAAAAAAAATGAACAATAAAAGATGGTTTAGAAAGTCAATTAGAAGAAAAAATAGGAAAGAAAAAAAAAATCACCTTTCTCATTAGATATTTGGATCGGAGAAAATAATTCGAAAATAAACTTTCATGAATTGTTTGTTTTCTTGTGGAAAAAGATTATTAGATTACTTGATGATGTTGAAGAGCAGTGTGAGTGTGAAATTTTAAATGGCACAAAAAGTTGCTTGAATGGGATGAAAATAATTTGCCTATTTCTAATATTTTTTTCTTTAATTTCTTTAATAAACTTCTTAATTCAGTTTATCAAGATATAAATTCTCTTAGTTTATTTCGCTAAATTTCATATTTGATTTATGGTAAACGTTTTCGTGTGATAACAAGTGTTCAAATGACTTGTTTTGCCTAAAAAATCTTATACAATAAGTTTATTAATCTTCATAAACGACACCAAAAAGCATTGGATAAGGACATATTTTTTAAAGATGGAACTTATTCTATAAATTATGGTGGAAGAATTGTAAATTTTTACATTATCTATAATACAAGCAGAAAATTAAGGAATGTCGACGTCTTCTTCAAGGATAAAAGAAAAGCAAAAGAAAAAAAAAAGAAAAAGAGAGAGTATATATATGACAGTCTTGGTTTTAAAATGATGATGAAAAGTCGAACAATGAATTGACTAGATATTCTACTTTAAAGTAGAAATATAATTGTTAATTTGATTGTAAGCTGCAGACTGAATCTTTGATCACTTTGGAGTAAATTGTATTTCTTTCTTTTGAAAGACACGCTTATTATTATTTTTTATATTAAATTTAAGTATATAGCTTAGTATATTTAATTTAATTAATATTATTGAATTATATTACATTTTTCATTTTAAAAAAATAAATATTAATTTCTTATGTTAGAATTGTTATTTAGTCTATTCAATGTTAAAAGGGTATTCTTCAAATTTTTATTAAAATTATAGAACAATTTGAATTTAACAAGTTACCTTTAACTTACTCCATATTCTAACGTGGTTTATACATATGAGAAAAATATAACATCCCGCTTCTAAAACTCCCAAGTACATAATATGATATAAGATTTCGGACAGGTTATAGTTACTTTTCGTGGACATGAAATTTTATGTGCTCATGTATGTAGTAAATATATCAGTAGTTTTTAAACATGATAAGAGAAAGGGTAACTTATGGTGAATAAAATATAATATACATTTTATATTAATGATTTACAATATCTGCTTTAACACTTACATTATTCTATTTATTATCATTTTTGTACATGGTAGATTTACATTAGACGTTAACCAAAAAATATGAAAAATAAATAGATAAACATCATTCACAACACATATTAAATATGTTTATCAAGTGACTAAAACATCAGTCTAATCCTGTGAATGTAAAGATTATGTGAGGATTAAACTAAGTTTATAACAACTTAAGTTTATATATTTGTAAAAGTTCTCCTTCAGAAAACTTGATATTTTAATTTAAGTAAATTTTATACTATCACTAAATTAAAGAAATATTTGTTGTACAATTTAATATTTATAATCACATAACTATTTAACATATCATCTCATATATATAACTATCTTTTATTTATATATATATATATATATATATATATATATATATATATATATATATATATATCTTTTATATATATATATATATATATATATATATATATATATATATATATATATATATATATAAGAATTATGTATCATACAATACATTATTATTCAAAATCATATAATATGACATCAAATTATTTTTACTTAATTTTTTAATAAATAATGTTTTAAATTCATAAAATGTCACTTAAGCGAATTACATAAGATAATAAAATGGTATGTCATTGAAGTCTCTTTGCTTATATACAATATTGTTTAAACTTTTAACTAACATTAAAGTGAAGAAATTCAAATAAAACATCACTAACTCTTAGGTCCCTCTTATCTTAAGCTCTAACATATTGTTTGACGGATATCTGGTTATAAAAATTAAAAAAAAAAAGAGACCATAAAACTCTCGAGACTTTATTCCTAATCCCTAAATCATAGACTTCATCGCTTCAATTAAACCATTTCTTAAGTAAAGAACTTCCATATAGGATAGGATAGTCACTGCCTCTCTCTCAAGCTTTTCTGCTCCGAGCTTGAGTGACGAAGCTTGTCGCTTAAGCATAAAACTAGTATTTAATTAAGTGATATTGCTCTCGTTTAAAATTAAAGTTCTAACTTCAACATTGTTTGAGTGAAAACTTAAGACTTAAGCAAAATATGTAGAAAACAACATTTATACAGAAAGTTCCCCACCTAACCTAAAACTCTCTTTTAACCAAAATCCTAACAGATGTAATTCATTGTTTTAAGTTTAGTAAACAGATATCTTATTCAAAATAGCTAACAATATTCATTTTGACACTTCTAAGCCATTCACATGTTTAAAATTAATATAAACTTCAAAGTTTATCAATTTAATTTCAATATATCAATTATCAAATCAAAATCGATAACAATAATACAAAATTTAAAATCAATTATAGCTTTAAAGAGGTTAAATTTAACCAACATATTAGAGACCTAAAACAACATATCGAATCACATAAAAATAAATCAAGGACTAAACTAATTGAAAGGATTATTTTTCTCTTCTAACCCAACATATTGAGCTAAAATACTTGCAAAAGCAAAATTAAAAGGTTTTCAAAGAAAAGACACTTATTTTGAATTAAGATCAAATGATCATGGATACGTTAGCTATTGTAGGATCAGATATTGAAAAAGATGAGAAACGGTATAAAAAAAACTTAAAGTGGAGGAAGGGGGGGTGGATTAGAGAGAGGAATCAAACTTTGAAAGAAAATAACAATAGAAGGAAGAGAAGGAAAAGGAGGTTGATGGATTGGTCGAGGATTTTACATTATTCCTAATAAAAAAATTTGTCTTTAAAAATTCTCTTACCATAAAAAAGATGAGGATATGATTCACACATAATTTCTTCTATCTTTCAGGTAGAATCACCATATTTGAGATTTCAAAGCACATGTGTTCTTACCACACAAATGTTTTACTTGAGAGTCCACAATACTAACTAAATTGACTTCAAAAAATAGATTATCTTTTACGTGTACTGTATTAGATTAGAAACATGTTCCATCACATACTTTCTAAATTGTAAGACGTAGAAGATATTATGAAAATTGGTCAAAGAAGAATATAGAGTTAGCTTATAATTATAAGCTACAAAAATATGTCTAATGAGAATTTGATATTTGATATATGATTAGTTTTCTTGATTTAATACTTTTTTCTATACTAATAAAGGTGTAACTTTAAAAAATATGTCAATCACCAACAAGAAATTCTAAATATATCTTCTCTAAACATATGATTTTTGTCTATTAAAAAAATCTTCGATCTCTCTTAAATAATTTCAATATTTTTAGTAGTGTTTTTGTCATAAATCAAGTTGAAATAAAATCTCTTATCCTCATCCTCTATCTGACATAAAAGAAAAGTCTTATACTTTCTATTACAATAATTCATAAGTTCATAGTCATGTCAACCCTTATTTTATAATTATTATTATTATAATACAAATTATATTTTTTTTCTTAAAAACTATTGGAAAATCTAAAGTACATCTTAGAATTTAGAATTAGAACAAAAATATCTATTTAATACAATAATCAAACATACCATGTAACTTGATAATCTTACTTATATAAATCTGTAAAAATTCATCAAGTTTATAGCCAAGAAATGTACATATATAAAGATTGGTTTGTAGATAAAAGTGTATATTATAATCTAAATTGCAAAATTCAATATTCCTTGAACTTATGGGAAGCATTATTTCAAAACTTTTTATTATTTTTAAAATTTTCTATTTTAGTTTTCGCATTCTTATTTAGTAAAATGAGAGAAATGGTAGTAAAATACAAATTAATTATATTTTTGGGATACTGTAGCCTTACTCCTTCTGCTTTGTATGTGAGTTTGGGAGAGGGACATTGTGGATTGGAATATGAAATTATTTCATAGGGTGTATGTGGAGACTGAAGATAATGTGTTTTTTTCCAAGTAATTTATTTTTTAACGTATGTGGGAGGGGGACCATCACTCTGCAATGCATTGTCCACTGCTCTGTGCTTCTGCTGCACATCATATATGTCATTGTTTCTGAATCAATGAATCCCAATGTTCATAAATGTTAATTCTTAAAAAAATTAAACTTTTTCTTAATTCTTAATTTTGTAATTTTTTTACTTTTAGATTTTGCAATTCCAAAAATTATTTAAAGAAAATAGTTTTCAGATTATATAATTCAGAAATTATTTTTCACTTTCAAATTATATAATTTAAAAGTTTTTTCTACTTATGAATTATGCAATTTGAATGTTATGTTATAAACCCTAAATTATGTTTTACATAAAATTTAAAATTTAAAATTGTATAATTTGAAACTCATTTTTTCATTAAAAAAAAATCGTACTATGTAATCCAAGACTCTTCCTAATTGTGTAATCTGGTAGTTTTTTTGGATTGTTTAATCTGATAACTTATGAGTTATGTAATACACAGTCCAGAGAAATTTTAACAACAAGGAGATAGTTTGATTTTTTAACCATCCTATAAGTGCTACATGAAAAATGTGGGGTGCAGAAAGAAATGGACCATCTAAAGTTGTTTGTCATTGACATGATATCATATTGCATTCCAGTTTAGATGAATTCTTCCTCCACCCCAATATCCAGTCCTGCATCTTTATAGTCAATTGAAAAATACAAATATGCCCTTAAATGATAAATGGTAAAAGACTAAAAACCTTCATTCACCTTCTTAACCATTCTTATTCGCCTCATCTGCTTCATTTTTCTTTTGTTTGCATTGGATTCACTGCTTTACTGTAGTATCTGGTTTAGTCATTATATCTATTTTTCACCTTCACCGTCAACAAAAGCGATCTATGTGTGTGGGCGAGAGTCTGCAATGTTCGCACACAATCTGGGAGGAGAAGGTATGTATTTATTTCAATCTGAATTAAAACTTTAAACAAGTGAAAGATAAGAAATTTTAGACGTTTATTAGCAATTTGTGAGTGGTATTGATGATTAGAGTAGTTAATTTGATGATTGGGTTGCCATCGACAATAAATCTGCGTTGGAGAAGACGAACTTTGTATGAACCGGATGCCCCGCGTCCAGCTTACATTTTGAGAAAAAATTATAAACCGGATAGGAGGTCATCTGATTCACATTTGTAAATGAAAATGTGAATCGGATAGCTCCCATTCGGTTTATAATTTTTTTTTCCAAAATGTAAACTGAAGATGTGAATCGAATGACACCCATCCAGTTTATATTTTGAACCAGACGGAGACCATCCCATTCAGTATTTTCTATTTCAAAAAATAAAAAGCTTTTTTAATAATTTTCACATAGATAATTTTGATATTTTAAAAATATATAGAGGTGTAGGGTATTGACATCCAGAAAGAATCCATCCTGTTTCAGTAGGGCAAGCCCAACAAGGTTGTGGTAAATCGTGTGCATATGGGGAAGGGAAACAAATAATGCGTTTCATTTTGGAAACCCATTTGTGGAAGGACCCGTTTGTCGGGGAAGGCTGATATTATTCATAAATAGAAAAAAATTATTACATAAAAAATATAATAAACATATTCTTTTTATTAAACATTTTATGTTTATTTAAAATAAATGCAAGTTGAGTAAAACTTTATCCAAATTTTGATTACACAAGTCATCAATATCTATTCTATTAAATTTTAGATGCAAGATATTTATACTCATAATGATAAAATTAGGTTAATTAATTTCTTACCGTCAAACTTAATTACAAGTTGAATATAAAAAAAATATTAAACTAATTCATTTTAATATATTGTAATATTTTTTATCTTATGTTTTTTTTTTATTTAGAAAAAATATAGAACTAGTACATATGTCTGACTTGCACCTGTAATGTGACTCCATACTTTTAACATTTATATAGTTAAACTTTACATATTGAATATCTTTAACTAAATTTCACATTTTTAACATCTCGAATATAACTTGACTTCAAATTTTGAGGTTGAAATAAACATTAAAAAATAACAAATCTCATTACAAACATTATTTTAAGCAACAATTGGTGCCAAATTTTACTAAACTTATCCATTGAAAGCTTTTCTTAAAATTTTAAAAAGTAAATTGATAATGAATGTAGTGGCAGATATAGGTAAAAAAATTCCTAATTGCTTTCGAAGTCCTTTTTATTTAACTATGCCATACCAGTGGTAATTAACGAATTATCAATTAAATGTTTATTTTAACCGTTGTTAAAAATTTTATTTACCATTAGGTATTAACATAGAGAAAAAGTGATAATATAATATTTTTATTTTTAGGAGATAAATTTTTAAAGGATCATAATATTCTGAGATCGGACTGATTGATAATTATTATTTTACTCCTTATTTTTTTAAATATAAAAATAACTCTATTTACATAATAATTATATTACCTTTTAAAAGTTAGTTGTCAAATAGTTTATGAAGTTGTTTAAACTTTATTTTTCTTTTTTAAATATTAAAGAATGTAATTTTTCACGATAAAAAAAAATAGTTCTTACTTTGGACAATAAAATGTCTCACCCTTCTCTATAGTGAATAATTTGCTGTAACTGTCGTAATGATATAAAGAAAAAGAATAATATTTCAATTTATATTTTTAAGCTATGAATTTTATAATGATATTTTATTAATGAATAATACTTAAATAACAAACTTGACTAAGGGTTGATGAAAGCTCTTCAACCAAACATATGTTCATTCTGTTTCATTTCTCGAATATAATAATCATAACTATAACTGACGTGAGAAAAAAAAATAGTGATTTCTAAATATATTCATTAACTTTTATTGTATCAACTTTTCTCTAAGAGAAAATTTTTAATTTATAGATAAATAAATTTGAATTTATAAAATATGCATATTTTTGAAATATTTATAAAGTTATCTAAACACCTGGTTTATATGTGAGTTTTGGTGGAAGAAGATATGGCACAATAAAGAGGGATAAGAAACAGACACCTTTGGTCTGGGATTCAGATTCAGGTCACACTCTTCTTTCCATCTTCTTATTTCCTTATTGTTTGAAACCTTGTTCCACTCTGTGTGAAATGAATTTTGTGTTCAATCTCATTGTATTGTGTTTTAGAATTCAGTTTTTGCAATGGACCTTGAATAAGAATGAAAGAAATGAGACTCATGGAAAGCATAAACTACCAAAAAACAGTTGGAGAAACAATCACAAAGGTTGTTTGATGTTAGGATGATATCAAGTTGTATTCCAGTTTCAGTTGGGGCAAACCCAACAAGGTTGTTGTCAGACCAACGCACAAGGTTGTTTTCAGACCAACGCACAACGTTGTCCCAAGTGCGCCAAATTCATGCCTACATTATCAAAACCAATCTCATCACTCACGTGCTTTCTGTCACCAAACTTATCAACGTTCTTTCTCAGAGCAGTGTCCCCTACGACGCCGTTTCCGTTTTTGCTCATGCACTCTCTTGCTTCCATGACATGCGGGGAATCGAGTTTTTTGTTCCCCCCACACTCAAAGCTTGTGGCAAGTCCTGTGCATTTGAGGAAGGGAAACAAATAATGGGTTTCATATTGAAAACCCATTTGTGGAACGACCCTTTTGTCACCAACTCCTTGGTTCGCATGTGTTTGGAGCTTGGCATGGTTGAACTTGCAAGGTCGGTGTTCGATAGAATGCCTAAAAGAGACTTGATTTCTTGGAACTCGTTGCTTTCAGGTATCTTGAAAGCTGGTCAGATTGACATGGCACGTGAAGTGTTTGAGAGAATGCCTCAAAGGGACCTAGTTTCGTGCAATACCATGATTGATGGGTACGGGAAGCATGGGCTGTGCGAGCTTGCTGAGGAGGTTTTTATGGACATGGGTGTCAGGGATGTGGTGACTTGGACGAGTATGATTTCAGCTTTTGTTCTTAATCATCAACCAAAGAAGGGGTTGTGTTTGTTCAGAGAAATGTTGAGTTTAGGAGTTAGACCGGATGCTCCTGCTGTTGTTAGTGTTCTTTCAGCCATTGCTGACCTTGGTATTGTTGAGGAAGGAAAATGGATACACGGTTATATATTTTCTAATAAGATACTTGATAGTTTTAATTTTATTGGATCGGCTCTCATAAACATGTACGCTAAATGTGGTCAAATAGAAAATGCCTACCATGTATTTAGAAGCATTTGTCACAGACGAAATGTTGGCGATTGGAATTCTATGATCTCTGGTTTAGCCTTGCATGGTCTTGCCCCTGAAGCTATTGAGCTTTTTCAGGAGATGGAAAGGGCAAAACTTAAGCCTGATGATATCACTTTCTTGGGGCTTTTAAGTGCTTGCAACCATGGAGGTCTTATGGATGAGGGTCAGTTTTATTTTGAAACCATGCAAATAAAGTACAAGATAGTCCCTAAAATTCAGCATTACGGATGCATTGTTGACCTTCTTGGTAGATCAGGTTGCTTAGAACAGGCTCTTGAGGTTATACATAATATGCCTTTTGAGCCTGATGTTTTAATTTGGAAGGCCATTCTTTTTGCCAGCATGAAGCACAATAATATTGTATTGGGACACACTGCTGCATGGAGAGCCATAGAGTTGTCTCCACAGGACTCAAAACAGGACTCAAGTTGTTATGTTCTTCTCTCAAATATCTATGCCAAAATGGGAAGGTGGGATGACGTGAGTAAAGTTAGATCGATGATGAGAAAAAGGGGAGTGAGAAAAATTCCTGGATGTAGCTCTATTCTGATGGATGGTAAAGTGCATCAATTCCTTGTGGGGAAGACCATGAATGTGGGGTACAACCAAATTGTTTTCTCTAAGTTAGAGGAGGTTGTGTGTAAGCTGAAATCGGAGGGATATGAACCTGATCTCAATGAGGTTTTTCTAGAGATTGAAGAGTGTGAAAAAGAGAGCCACCTAATTCTTCACAGTGAAAAGTTGGCTCTTGCTTTTGGATTGTCAAGTATCCCTGAGGGTGTTCCCATTCATATAGTGAAGAATTTAAGAATTTGTGGTGATTGTCACACGTTCATGCAACTGGTTTCAAAAATCTACAATCGTCAAATTATAGTCAGAGATCAAAACCGTTTTCATCATTTTGATAAAGGTTGTTGTTCCTGCAGGAATTATTGGTAATTTTATTATATTTAGGTACCATAATGTATATAGTTTGGGCAATTTGTAAACCAGGAGATCAAATGTTGTTCAATTGCCACATCCAACAGGATGATAATGTAAAATTCTAGGATTATCAACTACAAATTTATGCTAGTACAGAATTCATCATTTTCATGGGTTTTATCAACGTATTGATTTAAATAGAAAAAAAATATTATTACATAAAAATATAATAGTCATATTCTTTTTCATTAATCATCTTATATTTACTTATTTAAATTTAATCTTACAAATTGATTTTAGTAAACTATTTATAAAAACATCATTATTATTTATTTTGTTCCATTATTAATAAACAGTTTAATTATTTTAAAAAAAAAAATAATCTAATTATTCTTTTCTATCCAAATTGACTTAAAAGAATTATGCTAATTAATGGTGAAATATTTAAACTCTCATTAAAAGATTGTTGCTATTTATATACAGCAATTTCCTTAACAATATTGTGACAAAATTAATTTAGACAGATGGTACAAAATTATATTAATTTTTAAATATTAAAGAATCAAATTACATCAATTTAATGTTAAAAGATAAAATTGAGTAATTTATCAATAGTGGAATAAAATTGAATGTAATAAAGAAATAATAGTACTAGATAATTAAAATTAAAAAAAATATAGAAGATAATATTTAAATAAATGGTAAAAGAAATGAAAAAAAAAAAGAGATAGAAATAACTATAGTAAAAACATTTTAAAAATTTGTTATGTTAATATATCAATCAAATTATTGGTGGTTGGTGATGAAGATAAGATGTCTTGCTGCAAAAATTATTAGTTAGCATAATACATAATTAGCATCTTCTCTTCTGCTAGGTGACAAATTAGATTTTTTTTTTCACTGGTTTCGTTTATTATTGAAACTAAGACGTGAGATGATATATCATTAACAGGTTTTGAATTAAAATGATTAGAAGTAAAAGTGGTTACCCATTGTTTAAATCAATCGTTAATAAATTACTTCAAAATAATTTTATATTATTGAAAATATCACGACCATAAAAGTGAAAACAAGGTCAATTGTTGAAAGAATAGAAAGTATAATAATAAAAACCGAGAGACCTCAGGAGAGAGTGGAAAATCAGATAAAAGTTATAATTTATAAGTACTCCTTCATAAGATTGATTTTTTATGGATATTTTTAAAATATAAGAAAAAAGTAAACTTTTTCAAAAATTAAAATTAATATGCATGACTAATGTAAAAGTTTTCTTGTATCAACTTTTTTTCTAAGGGATGATTTTGAATTTAAAAATTAATTGATTTTAATTTATAAAAAGTATATAAAGAAAGTTATCTACACACCTACTCGTAAAACTTGTAGCGAATTTTTTTCTTATATAAAAAAAGCCAATATTAACTTGCCGCGTATTCACAATGTAGGCACAAAAACACCCAAATTCACAGGGCCCATTTTCTATTTTTTATTCTTTAAATTTATTTTTTAAAATTATATTTGTTTTCAATTGTATAAATCATAATTGTTGAATAAACAATTTAATAAATTTATTTTATTTACAGTTTTAAATATTAAACTAGAACTATTTACTGAATACATATTAATTAATAAATAATATTAAATGTACTGATTATTTAATTGATAAAAAGTATATTTCCATTCAAAAAGTTTAAATTCTAACATTCAAATATATATTTTAACAAAATTTTAAATATTAATTTACTAACTATTTAATCTCACCATGTAGTATACACAAAAAGGCATGATAAAAGGCAGGGTCGTTCAACACGTTGAGGACGAACCCCATTTACTAAATTTATTAATCTCGAAGTCAAATGATTATAAATTAATTATTAACATTTAAATAATAATGTAATATTTAAGAAATTAAATACAATGGATTTTTTAAATTATTTAATGAATAAAACCATAATATAAATAAATAAGTACTATACTTTATTTTTAAAAAGAAATCGTAAAACAAAAAAGAAACTGCAATGATATAGACAACTCTGTGAAAACTGGCAGAAACGGATTTTAATTGATTTTAATTTTGTGTGTGTGACGTCATGGTGTCTTTTGAGCTCTTCATAATATAGTGAGTTTTGGTTGAACCAGACATGGTACTATAAAGAGAGATAGAAGAAACAGACATCTTTTGCAGATTCATAAGATTAACACCCTTCATCTTCTGCAGGTCACACTCTTTTCTTTCCTTTTTCTTTTTCTTTCTCATTCTTCCATGCCACTTTCTCTTATTTACTTTCTTATTTCCTCATTATTTGAAACCTTATTCCACCATCTGTGATATGAATTGTGTTCAATTTCGTTTTTCAGTTCAAATTATAAAAAGGGAATTGATGAACACCCCTATGAGTTCATTTGTTTACATTCGCAGTTCTGACATTCATTCTCTGTTAATTAATTAATTGATGATGATATTGTGAAACAAGGCTCATTGGTTTCCACGTGGCAGTCTCGTGGCCGTGTAATCTTTACTCCTTCACGTGCTTACGCTGTCGAGAAAGGAAACGTTTGGGTTTGGGAGTTTGGGAGTTACGACTATTGTCTTTAAGAACATGGAGTTGTCGAAGTGAATTAATGTTGCCTCAATTTCTAGAAGCGTTATTTTAGAAATTATTTTATTTTTTTGAATTTTTTTATTTCGTATAAGAGACTAATAAAACCTGATTTAGTAAACGAAATTATTTCGTAGGATGTTTGTGGAGAGTGAAGATAACGTGTTTTTCACGTAATTTATTTATTTTGTGACATATGTGGGATAGGGACCATTACTCTGCAATACATTGGCCACTGCTCTGTGCTTCTGCTGCATATGGCATGTGTCATTTTATCTGAATCAAGGAATCCCAATGTTTATACGTGTTAATTATTAACAATATGAAAATTGATGCAAGAGTCATTCGTTTATGGCATGTTAATTCTTAAACAATATCAAGAATCAAAACCTTTTTACCACCTTTTTTCGTTATTTTTAATAAATTTTAAATAAATTATATTGAAAAGAGTATGTTCTAGAATGCTGCATGCATTCTTATCACACCTCTAACAATAATTACCCTTCTCTCTGTTTCCGGAGTGGATTATAGTTTAGTAATCTGAGGTAGAGCAATTTGGTAGCTTGAAAAATTGGTAAGATCAGTTGTTATATAGTGTTAATAATTAATTTTTTTATGTATTATTAATATAATAATTCTATAATGTTAATCAGTTAGAAATTATTTGCATTGGTCTTTTAAACTGGTTATTATGATATAGACTTGGTAGTTGTGATTAATTATTTGCAGAGTATGATGCTCTGGTTCTGTTTTTTATTCTTTTACTGTTCTTGGTTGTTCATATTGGTAAAGAGGGAAATGGGATTGATTAACAGATTGAATGTAGTATTGAAAGCAAAGAAAAAGTACAACTTTGCTTTCTTGTTTGTTTAATATTTGAAAATTGTTATGAAAGTAGTGGATAATACGTTTGATGTTGCAGTTTCCTTGGAGCAATGGTGATTCCAATAGCAGTGGCAGTGTTGGTGATTCTCGTTGGGTTGGTTTATAAGGCCATAAAACCCCCAGCTCCTAAAATATGTGGATCCATTGGTGGTCCTCAAGTTACATCACCCAGAGTGAAGCTCAGTGATGGCAGGAATTTGGCCTACCGAGAATTTGGTGTTCCTAAGGAAGAAGCTAGACACAAGATCATTGTCATTCATGGATATAACGGTTTCAAAGACCAAATTTTACCAGTTTCTCAAGTATGTTTCAACTGCTTGCTCTTCTTTTATGTTGTTACATTACATTACATTACACTCCTGTGTTTGGTATATAAATATAGATTAATATATGTTAAATTTGTTGTGTTTGCTTTGGTATATAGGAACTTATTGAGGATCTTGGGATATATTTCCTCCACTTTGACAGGGCAGGTTATGGTGAAAGTGATCCACATTCATCACGTTCTGTGAAGAGTGAAGCCTATGATATTCAAGAACTGGCTGATAAATTGGAGATTGGTGACAAATTTTATATAATTGGAATGTCAATGGGAGGTTACTCTGCTTGGAGCTGCCTAAAATACATTCCACACAGGCATGTTAATTACTTACTTGTATTGTAGCTTCATTTTGCTTTTGATGTTTTCCATATAAATGATTTTTACACTATCAAGATGTGTGATCCAAACACAAAGGATCTTTATGCAGTCATCTTAAACTCTATATATATAACAAGAAATCCTTTGGCAGATTATCAGGAGCAGCTTTGGTGTCTCCATTCATAAGCTATTGGTGGCCTTCTTTTCCTGATAATGTTTTGAGAGAGGCATTTCAGATGCTACCTTGCTCAGACCAATGGACTTTTCGAGTTGCACATTACGCCTCTTGGTTGTTCCATTGGTGGATGACACAGAAATGGTTCCCTTCATTGACTTTGACAAATATGTTGTCTCTTGATGATCTAGAAATCGTGAAGAGCTTGTCAGAACTCCCAAACACTGCTCAGGTAGTGCCTGCATTTTCATTTCTCACTTCATCTTCATCTTCACATTCATTTTCACATTCATGTTCTGTCTTAACATTCAGGAGAAGATAACTCAGCAAGGTGAACATGAATCATTACACCGAGACATAATAAGTGCTTTTGGAAAGTGGGAATTTGGCCCCACAGAGATAGCAAATCCGTTCCCTGATAACAATGGTTCAGTCCACATTTGGCAAGGCTTTGAAGATAGGATCATTCCCTACACAGTGAACCGTTACATCTCTGAAAAATTACCATGGATTCTTTATCACGAGCTTCCTCATGCAGGACATTTGTTTCTCTTCAAGAAAAATGAATGTGAGTCTATTATAAGAGCACTTCTACTCTCACCAGATATTTCCCAGTAAGATGCAGTTTGTGCAGTAAACCATGAATCTATTACATTACATAGACTATTGTCTAGTCCAAACTAGTAAATTTTATGAGCAGATACCATACCATACATAGATACATACGTATCTGTATATATGCGTACATGTATACGTATATGTGAGTAGGTCCTGAATAAAGTGGACTTAAACAAAAATCATGACTCTTTTCTTTTTGTCCATATAGAAAAGAAATAGTATTGCTGAATTTTTTTGAACTATATCAGGCACCATTGACAGATTTTTTAATAAGACAGATATAATATTTCTTCATAAATGAATGAAAAAAAAAATTGGGTTAGATTTTATTTTGAAAGACTTGCTGACACAATTATTACTGTAGTAATGCTAGCAATATTTTATAAACAATATGTGCTTTTAGAAAAGAATCAAATCTTCTTATTTTGTTTCAGCATGGTGTATTGTGTTTAACATGTGTAATTTCCTTTTAAATAATTATTACGGAAATAAGTTCAATCCAGCATTATTTGAACAATTGTCGGGGCTTTTTGTAAAAATGTTCAAGCTTTAGACATTTTGTTTCGAATTTGCGAAATTTAATGTCTTTGTTTTCTCAACACTTTAAATAAAAATAAATAAATTTTATTGAGGTAAAAGAACTTTGTAGATTTTAAATAATTCTAATCTATTTTAAAATGTAGATTATCAACTTCATTTACTATGTATAAAAAAATTAAATGAATCTCGAGGAAATTTTATCCCTTTTCATATTATTTTGTATGAATGGAATTGTTTTAACAATAATCATGTTCTAAGTTTATTTCTATTATCTTTATTATAGAAATCCTAACCTTTTCAAATTCATATTCTCTATATTTTTAAAAATATGAAGAAAAATAACTTATCATTATTCTATAACAACAGTATACACATCGTGTCTAATAAAAACTTAAATTTTGTGTACTTAGTTAAGTCTGAAAAAGTAAAAAATATTTTTTTTAACTAATTATGAATTTATTTTTTTCTGTACTCGAAAAGATTCTCAAAGGATTGCTGTCTAGCCCTGTGTTTTTTATACTTGAGTTTCAGAGGCCCAACTCCTTGCTAGATATTGCACTTTAATACGAGATCTTCTTCATGCATCTCCATGCTTTCTTCCTACACCTCTATAGGGGTAGTAAAAATATTAATTTACCCTTTTTATCTTTTTAGTTTCACCTCCTTTTCACCTTAAATATAATGTTTATATTTTGAATTGTATAATAGTCTTCTTTCTACACCTCCATGATTCCTTCTATAAAAGGGTAGTAAAAATAACTTTTAACCTTTTTGTCCTTTTAGTTACACTTCCTTTAATCCTTATTATTTTGAATTACATAATTTAAAATACAAATTTTATATTTTAGATTGTATAATCTAAAATATAAAAAAGAAAAAATGATCATAAACTGAATAATTTGTAATACAAATTTCATTTGTATTTTAAATTACACGATTTGAAATATAAAAAGTAGTATTTTAGATTACACATTTGAATTATACAAATTAGAATATAAATTTTTTTATTTTAAATTATGCAAACTAGAATACAATGTCTTTTATATCTCAAATTGTATAATATAAAATATAAATTGGGAGTCTTTGGAGAGGAATGAAGAGCATAGTAAAGGGTGTCATTGCTCATAAACTCCACCACCAAATTTACCAACCTAGGGCTTTGGATTTTGGATAAGATGTCGATGCGTTGGTGATCTCGAGCGGCGCGGAAGAATACAGTGTTGTTTTTGTTATTTCAATAAGAATAATTTTGGATTTTAAATTTTATGAAGGCGCAGCAGAAAAAATTCGTCAAAATTAAATCTTTAACAGGCCCAATGTAATGACTACAATAAAGTCAACTTCTTGCACCCCATTAATTTATTGGTCCACATCTCATTTGTTTTATAACCAGGGAAGGTGACCCAATAAATTAATGTATGGGAAGAAACACCTTCCAATGTTTATTTCGTTTTTATTTCTTGCACTCTATGCATGTGAAAAAAGTTTAAATTATCTCTCTTTTTATATTATGATTTGGTGGGGTTATTCCAGATTAGTTGGTCCCCAATATTTCTAGATTGCTTATTTCGAGATAATATTAAAGGATCAAACAATTTAAAAGTTAATCAATTTAAATGCTGTGTGAAATTATAAAATTTATAAATCTTTTTTATATAACCCATTTTAGAAAAACTTAAAAATTTTCAATTTAAATTTATTTTTCTATAAATTTATATATATTTCAAGATTCAAATGATCAGGATAAGGAAATCCAGAGGTCCACTCAATTCTTCTTCTCTTTGACACATCCATGCTTTAATTGACACCCATTTTAAAGATTTGGATGAGTTTCAAAACATGATAATTGGCATGCAACCAAAAAAAAAAATCGATGTTTCCATGTTTAAGAAAACATACTTTATAGAGATTGACTACCAGAACACAAGGCAAAAATGAGTGAAATGGGGGAAATATTTCATTTCAATTTTTGTGCTTTACATTATACATTTTTGGGGAAAAAAATTATATGCTTAAAGGATGCAAGCTGTTAGCTTTTAATATAAGTACTATTGGAGTATGGCTAGAAGCAAAATAATCCCCAATATAAAAATCAGGGAAAACTCAGCAAAGTTTCACCTGTTAGGTTTTCTCTTTAAGTGAGAAAGGATATATTATGTTAAGAAAAACTTCTGGTTTTCTCCACAATATTTATTTACTTTTGTGACATTAGAAGATAGGAAACCCCTGCCTAAGATGATTTATCTTGTATTATCATTCTTTGTGATCATATGTAAATATTTTTTAATCTTAAATTGATTAATTAATATATTTAATTAAATTAATTGAATTGTTATATTTATATGTTAAATTATTGTCTTAATTAGTAAGTGTTAATTATTTAAGTTACAATATTATTACATATTTACATATTTCAAATAATATAATATAATATAAAAATTAATTTGTTAACTGTTTTTATTTTCAATTTTAATTGAAATAAACAAGTTAATGGCTCAAAGCGCCTACTTTACTATTCAAGAAACCACTAACAAAAACAAAATGGCCTAACAGCAAAAAATAAACATCCAAACACGTCTTTCTCTACTAACCCTAAACATCCAAACACGTCTTTCTCTACTGGCAACGAATCTAATTCAGATTGCAAAATCTAGACACAATAAAACAACCTCAATCTATCATTAACAAAACAAACCGACAAGTATATAGTCAATTCTCTTTATGATGTTATGTCAATAACATAGACTTTTACTTGTAGTATTAGTGAGTTTTTTATTTTTTTTTTATTTTCTAACATAACATCATAAAGAGAAAAAAAAGAAAAAGAGACAAGGTTTATGTGTAAGAATATTAGTGTGGCCAAGTTAGTAAAATTGGATAATTGTGATATTTAGAACATTCAATTTTTGTAATTAAATTTTGAAACCCTAAAATTGTAGAACTGTAATACAGAAGTGGGTGAAAAGTAGATTCCAAGATTTAAAATATAGATTGATTCTGTGGTGGAGCCAATATGTGACCCACTAACAAACATAAGTTTGTCCTAGAGATGAGTGAAACATTGGTGTGTGACTACAAGATTGGACACTGTGGAGGTGATTTTTAGCAGGAAAGTAATCAGAGTTTGTATTGAGTTTTTCTTCTCCTTAAAAGATAAGTTATATCAGATATATTTTAAAATAAGTTGTTTTTTTCCTAAAAGAAACAAACTTATTTAGGAAGAACAAAAATAAGAATTGAAAAGTCACTGATGGGCTGGCCCAGCCAGCTCTCCAACTTGCAGATCACCTTTTTTTAAAAAATAAAAAATAAAAATATATTAAAATCATGTTTTTTCAAAAAAATAATCTTTCTTAGTTTATTTTACAGATTTACTCTTTTAATGCTAAAACTTTGTTACCTACTATTTCTTACATTCCAAATTATATATATATATATATATATATATATATATATATATATATATATATATATGATAGTGTCAATCATAAAATCTTTGTAGTAAATGTATGTCATTGATTATTTTTTCAACTAGCAGGACTTTTTACTATATAATTTGATAGTATTAAATTATATAAAGAAAAGTTTAAAAATATTATTCACACTAACTTAAGAATTTATTATCAAATTTCTTTAAGTCACGTCATTTAATAAAATATTTCAAAGCATCCTTTAAATATTTTTTATGAATTAAACTCATTTTATACTTTAAAATTGAAATTTTGAAATATATTTATTTTAATTTTTTAATTTATTTTTATAAATATACAATTTTTCACTGGAAGACAACTACTTTCAATTAAAACTAATGCTTTTAATCCTTTTTATCAAATATGTTAACTTTCAGGAGATTTTAAGCTAAAAAATATATATTTTTTTGTAAATAACTGTTATTTCTTTTTTGAATTTATAATGTATAATTAAATAATAAGTAGGGTAAAAGAATCTTAGGTGTCTTATGTCAGTTTTAGAGGAGGAAAAAAAACAAAATATTTTTAAAAAAAATCAATAATGAGAATATATCGTATTTTTCCTTTTTTTTTTAAAAAATGCTTTTTTCATGGTTTTCCCCATTCTTTTTACATTTTTATCATTATTTACATAGTAATATCATTTTAATCATTTAATGATGGGTAGAGAAAATAATCTAAATCAAATAAGTAAATAACAAGAAAAATGAAACAAAATTAAGTATACAGTTTTATTTTTAAATTATCAAAGTAACGTGATAGGATATATTACTTTTTAAAAAAAAGTAATTTGTAAGATACAATTTAATATATATAATAAAAGAAAACTGTTTCTGATGGTCACAGTTAAACAATTATGATAATTTTCATAATTCAGATGTTGTAATGAAAAGTACTTATTTTCAAAGATCAATTTTTACCACAACTTACAGCAACAGTCTCCATCAAATTTACATTGATTTTTGAGCAAAAATTACTATTATCCTTCTAAAATAAAAAATAATTATTTTTATTATAGCAAAAAATAGTTCTTATGAATGAATAAAAGGCTAAGTGATAATTTTAAACAACACCCACTAGTATTGTAATTTGTAATACAATCTTAGTATATGACACTTTGAAAAAAAAAAAATTAAACTTCTGAGATAAATTTTATGGTCAATCTTAAAATGAATATTAGAATTAAAATTTTAAAAAATATCTCCAGAAATTGAAGTTAATATTTATTTATTCTATCAAAAAATAAAAGTAAAAACTTTAGAAAGATATTTAAACTTCAACCAAATTGTATAGAAAAGGAAAAGAAGTTTCGTTCCATGACCTTCCGCGGATTTCAATTTACCTTTCTCTACTAACTCCTCATTAAATAATTTTCTCTCTGTTAAAAATAATACTTTTTGTTGATAATTTATTTTCTACTGAAAAATATTGTTAAAATAACATTTTTCATTAAATAAGAGTATTATCTCTATGCACCGAACAAGAAACAAGACAAGAGACATTGAAGAGGTAGATGCTTTAAAATGAAAAAAAAAAAGGAAAAAAAGAAATTGTGGTTAAGGTGAAAACGGTTGATGCCTCAGAACGTGTGAATGCTAAAGTAAATGCGAGAAACTGAGTGAAAAAAAATGTTGTTTCAAAATGGTACCAATGGCAGTTAAAGCCTTGTCTCTTTGCAGTGAACCATTCCTTCCCTTCTATAAATCCAACCCTTTCTTTCACTTTGTTCATGCGCCTTCTCTATTCCTCTCCTATATTCACTTCCTCATCTTTCTCTATTCTCAGAGTTTAGTCTCTCCCTTCTGTTTTTGTACACAGGTACCCTTTTTTTTTTCTTTTTTTTTTCCTCTTCCAAGTTCATTATGTGATTTTGCTTCTATTCTTGCCCTTAATCTGGTTCTGTCATTTGGATTATACTCAGATGCATGACTGCATGTGGCATGCAACTGGTACACTCTCAGCAGAGCATCAATTGCATAATCTGAGTTTTTTTTCTGATAAATAATGAGATTTTTCTGTTATTTATCTTTTGGGGATCTTGGGGTTGGTTAAAAGTTCATACTGATGCATGCATTTCGATTTTCTAAGAGTTTAAATCTTATAAACTGTCCCTAACAGCCAATTTTTAATTCATTTCAAGTTTTCTGTCATTTTTTCTGGTATTTTCTGAGGCAATAATTGTTTCTTACAGCCCTTTTTCATCTGCAGTCATGAGTTTCCAACAACCAGAGAAAGAGGTGCCATTGCAGGAGACAGAAGCCGCAATTCCTCAACCGAACCAGCAAAATTCAGTCCTCTCACTGACCCTTGACGAGGTCTGTGGCAAGAGCGGGAAGAACTTGGGATCCATGAGCATGGATGAATTCATAGCCAGCATTTGGAACACAGAAGACATGCAGCTTAACCCACCACCACCACCACCACCCACCTCTGATGAAGCTGCAAAGAACAAAAGCGTTGCCCCAGAAGCCACCACCATTCCCCAGCCAGGTCCATTCTCTGTCCCTTCCCCAATTTGCAAGAAAACTGTGGATGAAGTTTGGTCCCAGATCCAAAAAAGCCAGCCACAAAACAATGAAGGTAAAGGCTTTGACAAAAATGAAACTCTCCAAAAGCAACCCACATTGGGAGAAATAACTCTGGAGGAATTCCTGGTAAAAGCTGGGGTTGTACGAGAATCAACACTATTCACTACTTTATTACCTCAGAATAGTATCAGTAACATTCAAAACAGTAACATTCAAAACAATAACATTCAAAACAATGTACCATTAAATACAAGTTATATGGTAATAGGAACTACTGGATCTGATGTGTCCAGTAGTAGAGTTCAAGAACCTCAAGTGCTGCCACAGAATAACAACTTAGTTGTGAGAAATCTCACCACTACAAGTGGTTCTGCTGAGAATTCTCAAAACTCAGGAGAATCAAGTGGGAGGGGTAGGAAAAGGATCATTAATGCTCTTCCAGATGCAGTAATAGAGAGAAGGCAGCGCAGAATGCTGAAGAATAGAGAATCAGCAGCTCGATCTCGAGCTAGGAGACAGGTTTTGTAGCTACTTTTTGTTATACATCAGATTCATATGCTTGCTAATCAATTTTTCTGTTCATTTTTACCATGTCTTTTTAGATATGGTTTACTAGTTAACATGCAAAATTTCTTGGGATGTCCTTTCCCTTATGTTAAAATTTTCTGATGCAGGCATATACTGTCGAGCTCGAGGCAGAGTTGAGCAAGCTGAAAAATGAGAATGAAGAGCTCAAAAATGTTCTGGTAGACAATATTGAAATTGAGGGTTCTTATTTTTTTTTTCTTTCTTAATTATTTATGTTTTTTGGTGTTTAACATATTTTATATTCATCTACATCTGCAACAGGCTGCTGCTGAAGTCAAGAGATTAGAAGCTGTAAGTGATTGTGTTTCAAATATAATTAGTGTTAATGGTCTTAAAAACTTTTACACTAACAATCATTCTAAAATCATTATTAATATGATTTTTAGGATTATTATTTTCTGAATAAATATTGCAGGTTTACTGAATTATAATAGCTGTATAATTATAATATATTGATGCAGATAAATCAGAGAAAGCCCACAACAATGGCTGAAAAGAGGAGAGAGCAAATGAAGAAACTGAAGAGGGTTCTAAGTGCATCCTGGTGAACAAGTATCAAAGGCAGGCATTAGAAGATTAGCATGCATATGTGAAAAAAGGGAATAAAGTGCATGTGTTATCTAAGATGCACTTGAACCGTTTATCAAGATCTAAAATGCTGGTATATTTTGAAATAGGTACAAAAGAACAAAAATTAAGTGTTATGGATACTATCATTATTAGTATTGCTTTTGCTATTTTGAAATATGTACCTGTTCTCTCCATTTTTTTCTCTGGTTTGTAATAAAAATACTTTTGAGTATGAGTACTTTTTTGTTAAGTGTGATGTATTTTACATAAATTTTATTAGCATTTTGATATTTGTACAAATTAATCGTAAAATAAGTATTAAACTGCTATGAAATTATAGAAAACAAAATTGAAAATTATCATCTTCAATACCATGGAGATTCAATTTTCTTTAAAGAAAATAATGAGATAATTGTTTCAATGATAAAATGAGTGATACATATCATCATTCAGAAGTTAGATGATTTTGTTACATATATAATGCTAATCACTTGTAACTCTAACTAGACTGAATAAATTAAAATAAAAAAATACTAATTATCAGTCTTTTATTACTAATATGTTTTATTCATAATTTTATATTTAAAGAATTTTTTACCATGAGATATGAACATTGATAGATATGATAATATACTGAGATATCATTTAATTTTTGACAAGAGAGGCGAACAAAAAACTCAAATTATAATAAAGTTTATTATATTAATAAAGAATAAAAATAAATTTAAATTTAATATAATAATAACATATATAATAAAAAAATGTGTATATGTATACTTTTAGTAATATATCTGGTTTTTCCTTTCTTTTAGTAGGTTACTTGGAATATATAGATGTAATTTGTTTATAAAAAAATATTTTAAAAATATCTCAATATTTAAATTATTAAAATAAAATTGTGAAAACTGTGATAGAACATATAAATTGAATTTATAAAATAAAAGAGTTGTTTATCTGAATATCAAAATTATGGAAGGAGATAATTAATGGAGAAACGTCCCATATACTAATTTTCTAATAATTTAATTCATATAACTAATATAACTTGAATTTGAAAATAGTTAAATTTAAAAATAACTGAAATTTGGCCGAATATTTTAATTTTACACTACTAAACTGAATTGTTAATAAAATGGGAAAAAAAATCATTATTGTTTCGTAGAGCTGTTCTGCATGAAATGTGCATGAGTTCGGTTTGTGTACGTTAACGGTCTTCTTGTATTTATTCGCATAGCATGTGAATGTGCGTCCACTGGCCCAATTCACACGTAGTTATTAGCATGCATGCACCTATAAATTTTACGTTCGGTCCTTTTCATTTTATTTCCGTCAATTTATAATCTATATTTTTTTTTCTATTTAAGTATATATCGGTAAGAAATGAATTTTGACGATAAGAATACAAGAGAGTAAACTATAAATTTCTGTAACCTTTAAACATGTGACTGTAAAATAAGATTTTATTTAACTATGTAATTTATGATTTAGGATTGGTTTTGGCCCTATTGTAATTGAAGGATTTATACCTACCAAATCTTATCTGCTAATTTTATCAAATTTATCTTTTTGATTATTTATAATTCATATTAAGTATAGTACTAAATTCTTCTTTTATTCAAAAATTTCAACAAGCATACATGTTTCTTAAGTCCTGAACAAGGATTGTTTAGTACTGCAGGATGTTACAAAAAGGATGTGTTTGGTTGGAGGGGTGTTTATATCCTTATAATCTTTGTTTTCTCCTTTAAAACTGGTTAAACAGTAAGATTAATTGGAAAGAAATAATTTAGGTGTTCAATATACTCTGTTTCTTGAACATGTTCTTTCATTTTCTTTTTAAATTCTGATGATAAAATCTTGCTTAACTAAAAGGTACATTAACATAAATATTTTTTTTTATTTCTTCATTTGTGTTGTATTATTATTTTTCTTTTAATCTTTTATTCCTATTAACTTCAACAACAAAAAGTTTAAAAAATAGATATATTAATTAAAAATATAAACAACTTTTGTTTCTATAATGATAAAAACTAAAACTAAAAATAAAAAATATTTAAAATATTTAAAGAAAATAAAACAAGTGAGTGTCTCATGCGCATATATATACCATTTATAAAAGGTTGAGGTTATATCTAGATATTAAGGTTAAAGAATGATTCTGGTTGAATAAAGTGCATTTTTTTTAATCTCTACTAAGTTTTTTTACCAGATAATTCCTAAATAGAAAAATAAGGGATTTTCCATAAAAATATTTGAATTATAAATATCAAATTATATTTAGTGATCATTCCTTATAAAAAAATATTTTTTAATTTTAATATATTTTTCATCAATATAATCTTGTTAAATAATAAAAAATAATATTTATTTTATTGAAATACTTTAATACATTACAAGACATAGATCATCTTTGTAATCTTTATTTTTGTACGGACCAGTTGCTAGTCTGTCTCTTTCAGTGATATTTGATATTTATAAATTTTAGTGACTATTATTTTTTGTCGGATATGATTGCGTGGCTAAAAGTTCTGATTCACACGTAGTGATCATGCAATGTCTCTCTTGTGAGATTGAAAACTTATCTAACCTATACATTTTATTTAAATAGCTCATTATAAAAGAATATTATTTACATTTATTTATAATGAATTTTAATTACATAATTATATATTAAAACATTTATGTATTAAAGAAACAGAGCAATCAATGAAGTCTTCAGAATGAAATTATTTTATTAACAATAAAATTTATTCTTTTATACAAATTCAATCAAATTATCATCTGAATTCTGTTTTTCACACATTGAAGTCACTCTAAAATGCAGATTAGTGCAATTGGATTAATTGTTTCAAATCTAATTAATATATATATATATATATATATATATATATATATATATATAACATTTTGTTTATTAAATAAATTATTTGACTTACAAAATCATTATTGTTGTTGTTAATGAATTTGAAAAAACTATTTTTGAAAGTGGAATAACATTTTTACTTTTATGAGTAACTTTTCTATTATAAAGCAACAATTTTAATTATAGATGCAGTATAGATCAATTAGAATCAAATTTGAAATACATTGAAATAGGTAAAATGAACAACCAACAAAAACAAAACACATAAAGAATTGTTATTGAGTTCTGCAGGAAAAGGTAAGTCTCTTAAAAATAAATATTTAATACATATTCTACACTTAAAAGGTGGCATTGACATTATCTTCCTTTACTTTATTATAAAACATAAAAACATAGGGTATTTAAGATAATATAATATGTATATTATTAATCATGTATAAAATTATTAAAGTTTTAAGTAAAACCATTAGAAGTTACATTATTGATGTTTCTTTTATTAGTTAATACTATGAAACAATTTTACATGTTAGTTAAACTTATTATAACAAAACTTAATTTATAATTAAATAATAATAATAATATAAAATTTGTATTATCAGGGTATTTAATTAATTATTTTTCCTTTAGTGTTACCCTGTGTGTGTTGTCACTATTGTGATAAATATGACATTCATAGAGGAAGAAGATGAAGTTATTGAAACTATGACTATATTTGCTGTCTGATAGTGAACGGACCATAAGAGTGAAGCTTGCATGCAATTTTCTGTATCAGACACTAAGCACAGATGTGTTTTGTATTTTTTTTTCATAGAATCTAAATCCCTCTTTATATTCTATTTCAAGAAGGAAGAAAACAAAAGAACCAATCTTTATTTTCAATTCTTTTTCCTCTATTTTCTTCTTTCTTATTTTGCCTAGATAAAATAAACTTAAATTACAACTACTTTATAATAATGAAGATAAAACACTCATTTTATCATAAATAATCCTTCGTTTTTAATTGTGCAATCAACCACTTTATAAAGATAATATGCTATGTGATAGTAAAAGGGATGAAAAAGAATAATTTCTTGACTCATTTTATTATAATAATCCATTTATATACAACAAATAAATAATTAAGTAAATTAATCAGACTATAATCTAAAAATCTAATTAGGCTATAATTAGAAAAACTAATTAAGTTAACAGAAATATACTGATAATGATCTGCATAATCTTATATATATATATATATATATATATATATATATATATATATATATATATATTATATATATAAATAGA
>Ga0209700_101505_pt1 | contig 48388 bp, 20 predicted proteins | sample SiratroredBW_FD_187528 | JGI IMG/M metagenome (GOLD analysis project Ga0209700, IMG submission 187528) | Root nodule microbial communities of legume samples collected from California, USA - Siratro red BW (SPAdes) (version 2) | ecosystem: Host-associated > Plants > Roots > Nodule | place: USA...
TATATATATATATATATATATATATATATATATATATATATATATATATATATATATATATGTGTGTGTGTGTGTGCAAAACAAAAAAAGGTTTTATGTGTATAATAAATATGATTTCTGAATATACATTTTCAATGATAAAAATATTTGGCTCATATTTTACGTACTTAGATAAGATAGATCATAGATACAACCGTAGTTTCTTAGTCCATATCATTTTATGCTTATATTTAAATAATTTTATCGGAAAACAGTTTGTCAATATATATATATATATATATATGACTCTCTCTCTCTCTCTCTATATATATATATATATAAAGTCATGAAAATAGGAAACTTTTAGTAGAAAATATTAATAAGTCAGTAAAAAAGACCTTTTACTTTGGTTTATATGTTTTTGAGTGAATAATGAAACAAACCTTTCTAATGTTAATATCCCTACTATCATTATGATACATCTATAGGTTTGAAGGCACTTGCACCCTTTTTAATTATATTTTTATATTAGATTAGGATTAATTTTATAGTGCGTTTAATTTAAATTATATTTATAATAAATTCAGGAGTTCTAAATTGGTAAACTTGAGTCACCTCAAATACATGATAAATATATAATAAAAATATCAATTTTCTATTAATTTTATGTTTTATTATATAGATATCATTCAAGTAAAATTGTTAATTTTACCATTCAGCTATTATTCTTTACTATCCAACTCTATTAAACTATAATTAAATTAGACCCTCATCGATTATAGATTCGATTCAATTAAACTCGATTCACTTACTATTTAAGCTTGTTATTTCTCTTAATCTTAATTTAGGGAATTTTATAATATGAGACAGGATTAAGACACTCTAACAGTAACTTCAAAAATATTTCTCTTCTTTCTCACCTTTATTTTGACTTAATCTAATAACTAAATATGACTTATTAAAACTAAGAGATTGAAAAAGAGTGATGTTAAATTATTAGATTGAAATATTTACTCACGAACCAAAAACACAATAATTTACCTAACTCATTTCTACTTCCAATTTTGGTGAACAAATTTAGCATCCTTTTCTTTTGTCACTATAGAGAGATGGATTTCGGGAAAAGCAAGGTTTGAAACATGTTTCTTTAACTTTGACATCATGTTAGTTTTTCACCATACTATCTTTATAAAGGATTCATTGACTCCATAAGGGTACAACATTTCTCATCTTCCCTTATCCGATTACGTGATTTCATTTTTTCCACCCACCTTCTTTGGGCCAACTTACAATCATCCAAATTGTTTCACATTCTTTTCCTTCGCCGTAGGAACTCAGGTTATTACTATATATATATATATGATCATACCAAATTAAATTAGTGTTACTTTTAGATTCCAAAATTATTCCTGCAGCCAAATTAACCAGAGTAAGAATTCTTCTTGTTTTGGCTGCTGCAGAAGGGTTGTATTTCTGGAACATGTTGTCAATAATGTTTTTTTTTTATTTATTTACATTAAGAGATTTACATGATTCTTATACTTGTTAACGTTCTTTCTGCATTCATTTTCTTGAATTATCACCAATTATTTGTTGATCATTTTCTCTTTGTGAAAGTCAATTCATCTTCATTCACATCTCTTCTCGTGTATATGTTAATGATCTTGTGCTTGTTGAAAATAATATGGGAGAAATTAATCATATCAAACAGTTTCTGCATAATAGCTTCAAGATATTTATTCTTTATAGATGTTTCATGGGTTTTGAGATTCCTCTGTTTAAAGGTGATATAGTCCTTAATCAAAGGAAATATGAAGATAAGCCTCTTCATTCTACTTCTTTTACTCTTTTAAACCAAGTTGGGAATTTATAATCTTTACAACCCAATCTGAGTCACTCTACTTCTTTTATACCAAGTTGAGAGTCTATGATCTTCTGAGCCCAATTTCAGGGGATATTATCTGATATTCTGGTTTATTTCTTTTAGTTCGTTAGTTGAATCTTTATCCTTTGTAATTTGTAGATACAAAATGCACAAAGTCTTCTCTTTCTAATTAATGATAAAATGAAATTTCAATGTCTTCTCGGTTATTTTCATTTCTGTTATTTCTGTTCATTTTCACTTTGATTAGTTCAATTTTAATAATGAATATACAACTTTTCTTGCCCTTCTTATCCTGCATAAGATAGCCACAGTATATGCATACAATTAAAATTCAACACATCCAAAATCTTCATCATTTCAAGAAAAAACTGTTGTGTAACGCTAAGCCTTCATGACAAAGGTCATATCCCACTGAGCATTTCCAATTGACACTAGCAAAATCTACATGCTTTTCTTGGATTTGGTATCACTTTTTTTTCCTCCTTAGGGGATGAAACAGCTGATCAATCTTTAATATTTCAATTTACATGTTAATCCCTTCAGCTCTTTGCAACGACACATGGTTACATGGTCACCGTCACTACCTTTTACTTTTGTGGCATCTTTACTTTGTAAAAAGAGAAGGAAAACAAAAAAGTACACGTCTTGAGTAAAATGGGCCAGCAAACTTTGAGAGAAGGGTGCATGACAGAGCAAGAGCATCACTTTGCCTTATCACATGCAAGCCTATCTGGTAATAAATAGGGGTCTTATAAAGAGGAAACTACACTAACAGAAAAAAAAAATTGCTCTTTTAATAACGGTAAAGTAACCCAATTTGCTATTCAATGATTCAATGCATCATCATTCATTGAAGCCCCATTGATTCCAAATTAGAAGTATGTGATAGTTAGCTGGGCAAGACAAGATATTAAGCTAGCAATAAGTTCCACAGATGATATATTGATATAAGTAAGCCACTCACATTGAAGGAAACCAAGTCCTAAGGAGTGATAGTACATATGTGGTCCTTAAAGGGAAGGACATCCCAAAATGCATAAGAAAACATATATCATAGTGCCACCACAAGGGGCTATACCATTTAGTTAGGACATGTAAATAGAAGGGAAGTAAGATAGTGCCTTAAATGGAACAATGAGGGAAATGACAAATATATAAGAGAACAACAATTGATGTTGAAGGTGAAGCTCAAGGGCACTTGGGTCCTCCTTCCTTGGTCTTCCAGTTGTTGTAGCAAGGGCACACAGCCTTATTACCATAATACCCCGGGGGCACACACAGGCATTTTCTGCAGCACTTCTGACAGAAAAACATGCAGGGCTTGTGGTATTGGGTCTGGCTACATCTCCTCGAGCATTGTGAAGGGCATTCTGGTCATATCACAGTCCCAGAAGAGACATATCATGAGCATTGGTAATAAACAAAACAACCAAACATTATGGTCAATACAATAATCAATAGTCATTTGACTAGCCTCTTTTCACACATCAGTCAAAACACTACTAAAAAAAGTAGCTTTTGTGGGAAAAAAAATTGACCACAGTCAAACTAAAATTGACAGTGAAGAGAGATGGAACAATTAATAATTTTTTTTTCAATTTATAAAAAAGTGCAAATAATAATATTACATGTCAGTTTGGTTAGTTATCACCTTTGAAAAGAGAGTACAGAGGAGTAATGTGGGCATAATTTGTCTTAACTAAATAAACAGAAGCAAAATAACAATCCAAGATCTGCTCTGCGAGCTTTTTGGGAATGTTCTTAAAAAAATTTCCTTCTTCCATTCTCAGTGTTGCCACCATTTTTTATGTCCAGAGTTTGGAGAAATCTCTTGACAAACATTGCTTCATGCCATAAAAAGACAAGTTGAAGAAAAGAAGTTTACTTACGGTAACTCTTGAGACTCCCACTTCCATATTTGCTCTGGGGCACAAACAGCATAAATCAGCACTGATTCACCCCTCAGAAAGCAAAATCCCAAGACCCCATTTTTCAATCTTCACAAACCCACAAAGAAAGAGAGACTAAAGAATAGATGCATACCTTGTTATCATTCAGGTGGTCTCCTTGCCCATTTGCAGCCATAACCTGAAAAATCAAGCCATTAAAAATATGAGAACCCTTCAAATTCTCATCAACACTGGCACACTAGTGGTACCAAAAAATGAAAACATTATGTGCCTAGTTCGTAGACATTGTTAAAGGCCAACCACTGTTTGAAGCATGGAAATGGCAATGAGTGCCAAGATCATAGCTGCAAAGAACTTAGCCATTGTTGCACACACAATATGATCACAAAGCCCCTCTTGATTTGGCAGAAGCCTGTGTCTAAATCACGAATCAAGAGCAAGAAACAAGAGGGATGTTTGAGGAGATGCTGGGATCCTGAAGCAAATGATGGTGGGGTATTTATAGAAACATTGGAGGGTGGGGATTGGATGCAGCATTTATTGGGTGCATTTAGAAGTAGAAAGTTGTCCTCGATTTGGAGAACCAACGTCTGACACGTGTGTCAGCACAAAAATCATGACGGTGATGCAAATTTCATTAGATCGGATCATACGGTCAATAAAATACATTAATTTAATTAGGAAATGCTAAGCAACTTGGAACATAGCCGCATGTTTGCTGCTCCTAGAAACTACCAGTCTTAAAATACATGCACGCTCCATAAGTCATACGGAGGGATACGAAAAATTAAGATTCAGTTTAGATTAAGAACCGGATTTCGAGTAAATTTAGATGAAATTATATAAAAAGTTAAATTGTTTGAATTAAAAAAAATTTATTAGATTAAAAAAATATTTATAAATAATAGGATAGATACGATTGAAATTATAATTTTTTAAATTGTTAAAATGAAAAGATTATAAATTTATTTTTGTAATTGTAAAATAATTAAAAATAAAATATAATTAATTTATTTTGTGTAATTGATGAATTTTAAAAAAATTTAGAAAGTTGTGGAAATATAAAATTACATAATTGTCTTTGAATTTAAATATAGCTTTTAATGAAATAATAAAAATTTGTTGGATTTAGGATTAATTAATTTTTATACAATGAAATTATAAGATTAGAAATTTTATGTTTATGGTTAAAATCGTGAATGATTGAAGAATTAAAAATTTCAATTTGATTTGATTTTCTAAAACCAAATAGCCGAACGAACTTATTTCCAATTCTCAAATAATTATCAACTGAAATAAATTCTTTTCCTAAAGCAAAAACAAATCAGTGTGAATGTTTTGAAATATTTTGAATAAAACAGATCAGATGCAGCATATATTTCAGATTCCTAAATTTTATTTGAGCACTGCAAGCATTTAATTTCTCAATTAATTATTAATGCAGTGCATTTATGAATTTAAGTCAATTCGATTAAATAGTTTTTGTTATGCAGTAGAGAATAAAAAAATGTACACCTTTAAAATTTGAAAAGGGAATCTACAGAATCAATCAGATTAAAATCTTATAGTGAATTTTAATTCTTTTAGCAGTGGAAAGCTTAAGCTTTGCTGTAATACTGGAACCAAAAATCTGCACAAAGATTAACTCTTTAAATCGTTTCCTAATGTATCTAATTAATTGATTTAGGTACTCAAACACATTAATAATGTTTAGTTTTTTAACGGATCTTATAGAATCACTGTATCCAAAGATTGATTATCTCTTAAAAAAATAAATCTGATTAATTATGTGATAAAAATAACCACTTATGTATTTAAAATACATGTATAATTGATTAAGAATGTTGTAATATTGATTATGGGTTAAAATAACACGTATAATTATGACTCCAGAAAACATATATCATCGCATAGGTATGCTGCAATAATCGATTATAGGTTAAACAAAACACCTATAAAAATCTCTAATCTCTTTTACGTTTATATGTAATCTTTATATATCTGAATAGTAGGATATTTCTTAGTTTCACCTCTAACTAAGCATTTCCATTATGAAAGGGTGCGGATTTTCATATTTCCATCATTATTTTTCAACTGAAAATTTATCTTCATCATTGTTTTATATTTAGAAAATTTGTTGTCTCTTATTTATTGAGTAATAAATATGTTCATGTCTTTAACTCTCAAATATTAATTAAATAGTTTTCTATAAAAGTAAATTTACAATAAAATAAATATGATAGTATTAAAGATTTAATATCAAAATAATACATATTTTTAGAAATGGTTTAATTTGATGACTATGTATCTCAATATATTGATTATCATTATGCCTTTTCTAAAAATATCACATTAAAAATTAAAGATTATCATTAAATATTTAATATCAAAATAATACATATCACGTTAAAGATTATCATTATGCCTTTTCAAGAAAGTTGTTTGCTTGAAACAACTCTACACATGTTATTTAAGAATTTATTGATATAAACACTTCATTTCAAGATCCTTTTTTAGAAAATTAAAAAATGAATATATGCAAACATAAAATAAGAATTAATAAGTATTTGACATATATCATGAAATGCTTCAAACTATAGTTGTTTATAGCTATTTAAGCAAAAGTTTATCAAACAAAATATATAAGGAAAAAATGTTGTATGCTTATTCAACCATAACAAACACTTGCATTTATTGAGATATGATGTTTATAAAATCATGTTTTATTCTTTGTCTTTAAACAAATAATAAAAAAATAGCTTTTTAGCTACATAATAAATTACTAGTGTTTTGGTTATTTAAAATAAGGATAAATATTGAGAACATAAATAAGTATTGTGACCATTAGAAGAACTGAAAATACGGATTCAATAAATACGTACATACTCATCTATATGCTCATATCTAATTTCAAAAATTAAATATTACATATACTCATACCCACACCTAATAAAATTGAAACAAGTTTAAATAATACATTAATAAAAAATATATTTATCAACCTCATTTATTAAATTAATCAAGATTAAAACATTCTCATAACTAAAACATAAACACTAGTAGTATTTATTTTTTTTCACAAATATAACTCAATATCTTTTAGCGTTGCTTAGGATTTTTGTTTTAAGATTTTATTTCTTTCAATTGACATCAATTTCAATTATTTTCAACTTACTTTTCATCCTGCATACTTATTTTGTAATGTGGCATGAGATTATTTTTCAATCAAAGTTAAGTGGTGTCTTTTAAATATAAATTAGATTTTTTTATTTAATGTTAGTTAAGGTTATGTTTCAATTCAGAGTGTTTAAATTATTTTAAAAGAAAATATTTCTAGAACCATATAGCTCCATAGTTTATCTTTTATTAAGAAAAATATCTAACCATGAAATATAATTTTATAATTTGTATTTTCTAGAGGCAATTAGATATCATCAAGTGATTGTAATTTTTGTAAGAGATTTCAAAGTAGTAACACTCAATTATTTTTCCATTAAGGTCGGTCATGATTATTTTTGTTTTCAAGGCCACTATTGACATACTAGTTTTTAACCATTATAAACCATTTTTATCCATTAATACTTTCTATAGTTATTTTCTTATTGATGTTTACAATAATTTTTTTTTTCTCAATGTCACCAATATTTTTATCCAAACAGTCCAGTAATTTTTTGTTTGGATTGAAATTATTTTGTGTAATCGTGACTAATAATTTTGTTGTTAATGTCAACCAAGAAAATTTTTAATCGACATTGATGTAAAAGTTAGTCCAATAATATCTCACCTAACAATAAACAATTTCATAAAATTATTCTTGAATAATGTTGATAGAATTAATTATAATTGACATCAACAAAAGATAACGTTGGTAGTTAGTCCAACAGTATCTCAACGAGCAACTTCACAAAATTAATCCTAAATAATGTTTATAGAAGTAATTATGATTCAGATTAACAAAGGATAACATTGGCTGTTGTTAATCAACAAAAACTATTGTTGATATCAACTTAATATTATTACCTATATTTTTAAAATTTTAAATATATTTAATAATAAAAAATTGCAGTTCGTAAAAGAAAATATTGTATATAAAAAGAATAAAATTCAATAATTTTTTTTGAAAAAAATATCTACATAAATATTTAAACAATAATACAAATTTAATGAAAAACATTTTAAATTTTTTATGCTAAAATTATCTATTTGAATACAGTAAACGTATTATTATCTAAATATTAAAAATTAAAGAAATATATAATTGAGAAGAGTATTGGGGTAAAATAAAATGTAAATATCCTAAATATTTTCATTTTACTTTAATATATTAAGAATAAAAAAACTAATGAATAAATTTATCATTTTAATATGTTTTATTACACCTGATGTGAGTTAAATTAGAAATAATTATTCATCAAATGAAACACAATAATTTTAATAAAATAATGGCTTTTGATCATTTAAACTTTTAAATTGGTCTAAACCACAAGCTATTTGAGCAACATTTTACAATTTATATATATTAAACTCATACAATTTTTTTTAATCAGACATGATTTTATTTTAAAAATTTATATAAGTTTGTAAACAAATGTCCAGGGCTATTTTAATACCAAAGTTTGGGCTCAGTTTCTCCCATTTTAATTTTTTTGATTGCTTTGTCTTTAAGGGTGTTAGATAATAAATAACATTCCATTTATGATATAAGTTTAGATTTTAAGAAAAATATATATTTATATAACGGAAAAAAATACTAAAAAACTCTCTGAACTTGTGTTGCTAGAATTTGTTAAAAATATATATTTTTTTATTAGTTTCTCGTCCTGGTGAGGAGAGTGATTTTCATATGGTGGTTGAAGTCTGTGTCCCTTTAACTTTTTTTAGTTATGAGAATAAAATATTTCATTTTCCATTATTTATAAATTAAATTAAATTATATTTTATTTATATAAATATTGTGTATTTAGTAACTTAAATATTTAATAAAAATGTTGATATGATATCTTTGTGATAAATAATCTTATTATTTCCATAGATACATAAATGCATTGCTTTCATAAAAAAATAATTTTAGTAAGAAATATATATATATTATTAGAAAGTGAAAATATAAGTAATTTTGAAAATTTTATGTAACTAAAGTTATTTTATAGCAGAGATAATATAATCTTAAATCTTTTACAAATAAAAATTATTGAAATTTTGACACTTAAGATTATTAGTTGGGAAAAGAAATATATCCTCCAATATGGCATACTTTCTCTTAATTGTCCAAGCAAGTGTCAGAAAAGTAGATAGCATGTGCTATCTCGTTTTGTTTCATATAATTTTAAATGTCTAAATTCAAATAAAAAGTGAAGAAAAGGAAGTTTTTTGGTCTACTAAACCTAATATTCGAATAAAATTGATTGATTCTGTCTTCTTCTCTTCTGTTTCAAACGTGAATTTGCAGTGTAAACCCTGCAAAAGTAGTTGGTAATTTATTTATAAATTGTATCTAAAATGGAAAAATGTTGATGAGAGTTATTACAGGGTTGAAGTAAGGGACAAGGAGCATTGAAGAGGAGATGGTGAGAATTGGAAATTGAAAGTGGAATGGATAAAGGGGCCCACATAGATAGAGGAAAGTCAAGATTCATCAAGTGTTTCAAATTCATTTTTCTTTTATTTATTATTTATTTATTTTGGAAAAACAAAATCAAATTATTCTTCTCCAATAAATGAAATCTGCTCTTTCCCAGTCTGTCAGTTTTGCATGTGCCACCACGTGATAGCAGCTGCGCCCAATTTACCATTATGCGCTCAATGCACTTATTGCACTTTTTTTTTTATGTCTTGAACTAAAAATAAATATAATAACTTATATGTAAATACTTTTTTGTCTTTATATACAGCACTACATTTTCAATTCAATGAAGATCCATAATTGATATTTTCAGTGTGCTTTATGATAATAATACCATACAAACTTCCCAAACTTCCCAAAGGATGGCTGTTAAAATAAAAAAAAGATTAACTTAAAAAATATATGTGTACATATAAAAATAACATATGATAATATTTTATATCCCCTGATTTCATGCTTTTTCTAAGAATAGAAGAAAAAGATAAAATATTATAAAAAATTAACCACAACACATTCCTCAATTGTCTTGCATCATCTCTTCTTCCCGTAATTTGTGTAACTACAACAGAGTGACCAAACATCCCCATATTAATTTATTATATTAACTTGTGTTCACATATTCTTGTATTGTACATTGGTACTACAGTCCACATACAAAGTAAGTACATGCATCACATTATTACACATACCAATTATTATTTTATTGTTCTGTAAAAGTGAGTATCGTACCCCTTGTTACAATCTTTACATTTAAAAAAATAACTTTACGTGAATTGTAAAGTTTTTATCATTATTTATGCAATTGTTTTAATAAAGTATGAATATAATTTTAACAATTTAAAAAATCGTTAAAGAAATAATTACCAAATCCTAGCTCACTTAAACTTTAATAGACAAAAGTAAGCAAACAAATGTGTTTAGTTCAATAAAAATAAACAAAGGTATCGAGGTTTTTTACAAATAGATCTCAACTTTTATCACAAGTACTATTGTTCAACTTTTTCATGTTGCCCTGCTTTACTAGATACTTTAATGGAGAAAAAAACTGCATATAATTCACCCGACAAGACTATAAAGTGCTGAAGTTTCATAGTGGAAAAATTATTTGCCTAGCATTACGATTTTAGAGACTTAAAAGCGAACTAAAAAAAATAAAGTTTTTTTAAAAAATTAGTTATTACTGTTTATCTTTTTAGTATAATTTTAAAATTAAATATTTTAAAATATTAAAATTTTATAATTTAATAATAAGAGTAAACGCAAACTCTTTCTAAAATTTCATCACATAATGCATTTTAGAATATTCTAAAATGCTTAATGAAAAATCAGATTGGGTATAAATATTTACAAACCGTAAACCTGAAGCAAAGAGATGAATGTTGTTATGAAATCTCTAGTACTTGCTCGTAACAAAATGTAGATTCATTTTCATAAGAAACCAAACCAGGTAAATGTATTACTAGTCATTGATGTGATATTTCAGTCTTGTGAGCTAACAGATCCCAAACATGTGTTACCAAACCTCCACCTCTCCTTATTTTTTCAGAATGATAATCTGTTGAGCAATTTGATACAGTATAACACAACATCTCCACCCACACGCTGCATATGATCTGCCATCTGTTCTCCCTTAGCATGTTCCATTTTGATGTGATAATAGTTTCTAATTTGCTCTCTGAATGTAAATACTGGGGAACTCTTTCCACTCTCATAATCCTACATGCTTCTTTTTCATCTTTCACACATTGTTCTTTCACTACCATCATACCCTTTAGTTTATCACAGGCGTGTTGAAATATTATCTTGACAGGGGTGTAGACAGCATACGAGGACGCATAGCTAGGAGGTACATCATGTAATTGGACAATAATCTGGCCATTTGGATTTTGGGGCTTGAAGCATTGACATCAACATCTGCATGGTAGCATAGCATATATATCTGTTGCAGTGTGCCATATTGTAATACTCTTGTCGAAGTCTCGTTTAACACTCCATTTGATATCGTTGAGGGAGCCATACCTATGGAGTGAACATTCCCCTCGTTGGTTGAAGAGCTTTAGTCTTCTGACTCCATCAATATCTTTCATTTCTTGAACCATCAGAGCTTTCAGTAAATTTTATACGTGTTCTACACATGTTCTTTTTCAACCCCAGGTCAAAGCCCCGGAATTTTAGAATTTTTCTAAACCTTATTGGTTTGTCATGAATGCAAAAGCTTAGCAAGTTGAACTGTGGCAATGAGTTTGACCACCTTTCCCAACTTCTGGCTCTGGGTCCAAGAATTCTTGGCCAATAAATATGGCCATTGGTTATTGGTTATATGCTTCAAGATTTCAGAGGTTTAAGACGAATGAATGATATTTTTTTAAAAAATTAGTTGTCATTATTTATCTTTTTAATATAATTTTAAAATTAAATATTTTAAAATTTTATAATTTAAAAGTAAAAGTTAATACAAATTCTTTTTCAATCGGCTTCAAATCTAAAATAAAATACATACATAAAACATATGAATACAAATATAAGTTCACAATATAAAATAAATTTTTAAAAACAACCTTATTTTTTTAATCGTTTTAGATTTCTAAAGTCTTATTTATCTTTCTAGTATAATTTTAAAATCAAATATTTATAATTTAAGAGTAAAAATGAACGTAAATTATTCTTCAATTAATCTTCCACGTCTCTAAGTCTCCAAATAAAGATATGCGTATAAATATGCAACACACATATAAATGTATAGTATAAAATGATGAAATAAATTTGAAACTGAAAACAAATTGAAATAATATTATAAAAGAACAAAGAAATAAAGAAAAAAAAAAGGAGATAAGTAGAAAAAAGAAAAAAATAAGTGAAAAAGTTAGGTAATGAAAGGATATATAAAAAAATAATATCAATCTCTTGAAATATAACAAAATAGAAAAATTAGAAAATTTTAATTTTTAAGATTCTTTAACTGTTTACTTTTTTCTAAAAAAATATTATTAATTTATTATAAAAAGATTTTTATTATTTATTAAATAATATTTATAGTACTCATATAAATTTAAAACTATTAAATAATATTTATAATATATATATATATATATATATATAAACTTAAACTCAATTAAAATATTTTAATTTTTTAATTAATTTTTAAGTATAATTTTAAAATTAAATATTCTTTTTATTTTATAATAATATATAAATATTATATTAATAAATAAGACATAAATATCCTGATTAGAATTGTTAGAAAGATAATGTGATTCTTTTATATTCATAAATTTAATGTTTTAAAATTTTGAATTAAAAATAACGTAATTCCTTTATATAGTTGACTTTTTCTTTACTTTTTTATCTCAACAATTTTAGCCGTGATGTTTATGCCTTATTCGTTTCGTTGATGTTGATTTATTCTTTTTCCAATTGTTTTCGTCTTATTCATTCATGTTGATTTATTCTTCTTCCAATTTTCGTCTTATTGATTCATGTTGATTTATTCATCTTCCAATTGTTTTCGAGGAATGTCAAAGAAAAATATCTATCGAAACAAATTAGGTTCGATCGGGTTCACAAAGTTATTTAACAGGTTCCATGGATTTAATCACTTTCAAATATACTCTATATTTATGGTAAACAAATTATGTTGGGATAGAGTGTTTTTCATTATTGATACTAAACCTTATAAACTCTAAATCCTGAAAAGTAATTATCTTAATATTATTAAAGTGTATCTTTTTGAATTTTGGCTATATATCATGTGAGTTTATCATTTATTGGCCTAACTGAATTTGTTGTCGGTGATCAATTAGATAAATTCTCTTATTTAAGACATAGAACAGAACATTGAAATAAACTCGTCATCTTCAAACGTTGTTCCCATCAATACACATGGTACAATGTGGATTTATCTCAATTACGAAAATTTCCCTCACAAAAATTCCTATACAAATATAAAAATAAAACAAATTCTTACGCGTAGAGGGTGAGAGAGATGACCTATAATTCGAGTCTGCCTTTAAACTTTGCCACATAGTGTCTTCCACCACAGCTTGTGGGCCACACGATGAACAAAAAATATGCAGAACAGGTTCCAACTTGATTTTTTTGCATGATTCCAACACATGAATCAGGATCAACATCAGAAGCAATAATTAGCAAAGACATGTGCAATGCACATGCAACTAATCATAGAAGATACAACTGTGTCGCAATTGTCTCCACGAATTAGAGCAAGTTCACATCAGAACAGGTTTCATGCATTGGTGCAGTGATTTTGAAACCAGTTATTGTAACCATCACCATTAACAAAAGTAACTATACTTGGATGTTTAAACTAGTCTTAAGGAAAAGGAAAAGGAAAAGGAAAAGGAAAAGGGAAGGTAGAATAGTAGTAGTCATGTTCTTGCATGTGGGGTGCTTAAATATCCCCATGCAACCCAATTTATTTGAAGCACACACTGTCTTATCACTCATTGCTCCAAAATATCACTACTTTTTGGATCTCATATTACCATCATTAAAGTACTTACATAATAAAAGGCTTTTCTAAACATTCAAGGGAAAAATGTTTCTCTTTCATATACTATTTTTTTTTATCAGATTTGATATTATTTTTTTTTTACTTTCAAGTCAATTACATTAGTTTTTAATTTTTAAAAATGTGTACTTTTATATTTCTAATTTTATTTTATCTTCGTAAAATAAAGAAGAGACTAAAATTATATGTTTTATAAATTAGAAGATTTATTTAAAATTATAAAGACTAAGATGGAGATTGAATCATATATAAGGATATTTCTTTAAGTTTCATACATCTTTTTTTTCTTTCTGAAAGGAAAGAAATTACAATAATCGTTTGTTTATATTTTGTCTGTCTGCGTAAATAAAAAAAAAAAAAATTGTTCCAAGTTAAAGATGCGAAATGAATGAATACACTTAGAAAAAAAATTCAAGCTAGGTAGAGAAACTTCAACTGTGGAAGTTAAGTTACTTACTGGTTTGTTTTTTATGCATCCTATTATATTACACATTAAGAATTTTAATAACATTCTACTTTAATAGTGCAAACATTTAAAAATTTAAAATAGGTCTTACATATTATTTCACATCTTCATACTGTATTTTATATTTTTATTTAATTTTATCAACATAAAATTGTAACTTTTGTACTTTAATTTAAAATATCCAAATATAAAATAAAATATTATTTTAAGTATATAATTAATAGCACCTTTTAGTGTAGACTTTCAAACACCATCTTCTTTTCATGACTGGTTTTGTGGCATTATTTCCTGCAAATGCTGAAAAGTTGAAACTATTTTTCTCTGATTTCCATCCATAAACCTCTATTAATTTTACCACCCTCACCCTGACGCCACTTAGTATATATTTGGATGAATTTTTTTCTTAAGTTCTTTTGAAAAAGAAAAATAAGAAAAATATTAAATTAATAATATTTTTCATAAGCTAAAATTAATTAATGTAAAAGTTAAAGAAAGTGAAACAAGTTATAATAAAGTGTTTATGCAAGCTAATTTAGGCTTAAATTAAATTTAGTTTATGAAAAATATAATTTTAGTTTCTTTTGTTTTTCTCTCTTAAATAAGTTTATAGAGAAACTTTTCCAAATATAACTTAATGATTTGAGATCTCGAATACCACACTTCTGTGTATTATCGTTTTAGTAGAGATCGGTGAAATTATTTTGCAATAATAAGAATCTGGTTCTTATAGAGGAGTCGTTAACCATGTATATTTTGTTATAAATTTAAAAATAAACTTATTTATTCATCTTGTATATTTTAAATTAATCAAATAAATTCTAATTAAACTAATTGAAATTGTGTGAAAACAAATTCAGCATATCATGTCCATAAAATAACTACTTAAAAAAGTAGAGGTGTTTTTGGTATAAAAAACAGGCGTTGCCATGCTTTGGTGGAAATAAATTTGTGTGTAAATTTTATAAAAATTTTAATACAGTGAATATAATTTTTTTTTGTATTTTGTTTTTTTTTAAGTATATGCAATAGAAACAACTTTTTGATGTTTTAATTTTTTTAGATAAAATAACGCAGCAAAAATAAATTGTGTTGCGTAGTTTTACTCCTCGAAAACCTGTGTTATTTGGATGTATTTTATACTAAATAAATATACTTTTGATGGGAGGTTTAAATAGTAACTTATCAGGTCATGTACAAGGGCTGGGAACAGGGCTACTCAAAACGTGGGTTCAGATTTGAAGCCCAAATATAAGTAGAAAGGAACGGGCCTTAAAAAAACCAAAACTAGAAGCCTGGTGAGTATTAGAAAGGATTAACCTGACAAGAAAATTTAATCTTTCGGCCACTTAATATGTTTGGGTTGAACCAGAACACAAAAAAACATTCCTAAAATTGATTTAGAAATTTAATTTATTTAGTAATTAGTTTAGGTAAAATTATACTTATTTCTCAGGATATGCCTAAATTGTTCTTACACTTCCTCTAATTTTAAAAAGATATTTATCTCTTTATATTTTTAATAAATAAGCATTAATTTTTTCTAGTTTTTATAGTATTCTTATTTTTATTATATTTTAAATGAAATATATTCACATTTTTTATATTTTTAAAAAAATCATACTTTTCTCCCTTTTTTATTTAAAAAATACCATACTAGTAAAATATAAATAAAATTTTTGAGAATTAAAAAATAAATTAGAAAAAATAAAAAAAAACACGTTTATGAACAAAAGTTAATAAAAAATTATTATTTATTAAAAAAATCATAGAAAATGTAGTATTACTAAATTTAAAATGGTCTTGTTATATATTTTAAGAAACATTATTTGATAAAAAAATAAATTAAATATCTTTAAAATACATTACTAAATTTAACTATGATTATAATATGTTATTTTATTAATAGCATTATACATATATCACTCAAACTTATGCTCACACCTTATATATTTAATGAATTATTTGATTAGATGATGATAAGGTTTTAGTCCATTTTATAATAGATCTTTAATATCATATCATCGTTATAATTATGTTTAACTTTTTTTATAAACTTAATTTGGTGAAAGTTGTGAAAAAAATATTTAAGTTAATAATGTAGGTTATTTTTTAGCTTTTTTTTGTAAAAATAATTATTCCGTTATTAGTTTAAGTTAGAATTAGTTTATTTTGATCAATTTCTTGGTAAAGCTTATAAAAAACTATTTAACTTGTTATGATAGTTTTATATGAATTTTTATCGTAGAAGATAAAAGTCAATCCTTGAAAATGATACTTTATCGTGACACGGCTAACCTTAAGCCAAAAATCGTGAATCGGGTTGATCATTGTTTTTTTGGACAAATAAAGGTCGAAAAATTTATGAATGATATACGGAATCAAAGCTATGATATTAATGAATGGAGATAAGATATCCACATATTGCATAGTAATTATCAAACTTACTAATAGATTGCATGATTTTTCATTTTTTGATTAAGAAAAGGAAGTTGAAATCGATAGTTGCCATTGTTAGTGGTGTAACTATGATCCATAAAGGGACACGCATTATGTGGAGGGGATAAAGAGGGAGTACAAGTGAAAAGATTTGGTTCATGGTACAATTTGAAGATGAAATGTTTTTTTCTCCATTGTATATTCTCTTTCAACACGATCTTGATTGATAATTTTGCAAGGGGGAAAATAATTCAGGTGGTTAAGGCACAACAATCATAAGGGTAGCATCTTTTAATAAGCATCCATTCCAGTGCTTGTATTATTGATTGGAAGCAGGAGAACAAAATTGCCAGTTGTGAAGTGACACAACATTATGAATCATGCTAATTTGCTAATATTGATTAATTTGTGTACTTGCTTTGTTGTTCGAAAAGCTCTCTAAACTTTGATCCTGTGGCATTTGTTTTGTGTTTCACTATGGTGTGCAGTGGGAGAAAGAGGCATGTAGGACCATAGAGGGAGTTGTTAATGCAATTGTTTGTCACAAATAGCTGTGGATATTGAGCTGGTTTTTACTCCAACTTTCTGAAACTTGTGCAGTTGAAAGTGACAATTAGGTAGAAATGTCAGAGACCATAATAAGGGTATCTGAAGTGTTACACCCCAGTTTACCTCATCTCATATCATGGACCTCTTTGAATAGACCACTTACACACACACACATCACATCTTCCTTGCATTTTAACTCCCTCACTTTTACCACTAATTTCATCTTGTTGCATAACAAATTACACTTTACCTAATTTAATTAGGTAATGTGTATGATTTCACTGGTTGGTACATCATTTTTGTTTTATTGTTCATGCATGAAAAGATATGAAGAATGGATAAAGATGATAAAAATCAGAATGGCAGAAAAAATATAAAAAAATGAATAATGGATAAAGAAAACTGAAGACAATAATTCTGAAAACTTGTTTGAATTTTGTATGAAGTTACCGAATATTTGGATGATTGTGGGAGGGCCCAAAAGCTAACGTTAGAGTGTAAGGACATTAATTATGAACAGAAATTAGAATGTTGGTGTTGGTTGGGTTAACGTTTGCAAAGGTTACATAGTAGCCATATGGTTGTAAGAACTAGAAAATGCCTACACGGAAATGGAGTAGTGGGGTAGGCATGGATAAAGAATATGGGGTGCTCCTTAATGAGCTTGTAAGAGCGTGGGACATTGCACATGATCATAATGTGCAACCTAAACTAAACTTGCATTCTAATCCATGCCATGGAGCTTGCTAAGGGATAAGATCAACAATTTTTTAACCCTATATTATTTTCAGTAAAGTGAGACAACCACTTTCTGTTAATAATTTATTCAGCATTCCACCTCTAATGGGAATAATATATGAAGGAGAATAAATTACCCCTCACTTTGGATTCTTTTTACCAATACTGTTCTCTATTTTGGTTCATCAACTCTCCTAATCTATTAATATGCTCAGAGAATGACCATTCACTGACCATAATTAAATGGCCTCTTGTGGGTGCTGTGTATTGTCCACTATGCATGCAATATCAAACCTTATGATTCAATTCCATTCTTCTCTCTTTCTCTTAGTCAACCAATTAAAGCTTCACACTGCAAAATCAACCCATTCCTTGCATATCAGTTCACCACATGTGCCCAATGACCTTATACCAAATTTACAATCATTCAACACATAAAAAAGAGTTTGTTTTTCTATAAATTAATAGTATATGTATACACACTTTTTTCTTTTTGAGCAATTTTATGTTAGTATTTTTCAAAGTTTTTCTTTTTGGTATGTTTGCATGATGATTATGGTATCTTAATATTTAGCTTTGTAGCTTTTAAATCATGTGAGATTATTAAAAATACTGAAACATTTTTTAATAAGAAAACTAAAATAATGTGTAAATATATTAGTGTAATTTGAAAATTTTAAAGCCTGGACAACACCAAAATCATTGTTAACTCGGAACACGCTTTGGCAAACGTATTTGTAAACTTAAATTTGAAGAGATTGTGTGTTGTTGAAGTAGCGAAGAATGAAGGGTATGCAAGAAACTGAGTGAGAAAGACATTTGAGAGGTTTCTCCCATGTGCATGAAACGTGAACCATTATGAGTGTGAAGCACTTGTTATGACAAACTTTTCCGTAATTGAATCCTATGAAAATGCACTCATGATGATAACTGGAATCATCTTGTTATGTACAGCAATTAAAACAAGCCACATAAAACCTTATCTTGTAAAGGGTAATAGTTTTTCGTTCTTAAGTTGCAAAGCTGGCTTTTATGAAACTTGGCGTGACACTTCGCTTTCCAACCCCTTTTTCTTTTGCTTTCAGTTCACCTATGTAGCATATTTAGCATAGACATTCATTCATATATATTCGCTGGCTTTTTGCTTCATGCTTCAACTTAATTAGTGTTTCTCAAAGAGTAAAGCAGCAAAATCACATAGAGTGAACGCAAAAAGAAATATAGTATTTATTTTTATTTTGTATACAGCAAGGACAACTATTTTCCATCCAAATACAATGGTTTAGTTCCTTTCTAAAATTGTTAGTGAAGGAGGATTTTTTTGTTCTAAAATTCTTTCACCTTAAATAGGAAACTTCATACAACCTTGATATGGTTCAAAGTTTGTTTGACATTCTTTGTAGTACACCGGAAAACATCTTTTGGACTTTATTAAACCGAATAAATATAAGTTGAATAAATATCTGTAAATCTACTATGACATTGTATACTGTGCTAAGAAGAAAATTCGGTAAAAAAAAAATACTAGAAAAATCAAATAAAAATAAAATAAAAGTCTGACTTACATGAGAAAATGACATTATTTTTAATTTAAAAAAAATTTAAGATGTTATGTTTATATATAATTTTTTTTATTTTTAGATAACGTGAGACTTAAAATTATAGATAGATACTCAACTTATTACTAAGTAAAAAGTTTAAAAATATATAAATAGATTTTCTGACATACTTTTTTTATTGATTAAATTTTATTAATATCATATAACTATGAAGAAATAGATTAACTTCAAAATAATTTATAATTAAAGAATGGAAGACAGAAACAGATTTGAAGTGAAGAAATTATTGAAAGAAGAAGAGAGTTTGTTGAGGAGAGGGCATTGCAGTGGTGGTGTTTGGGCCATAGAAGGTTGAAAATCATTGTGTGTTGAAAGATGGATGACCCACAGTTGAAATTGCATTGAGATGGAGTTTGAGATTGTCCAGGATAAAGAGCCCAAGATAGATGTAGGGTGGTACTGGTGCTAGTAGGGCATAGCAACGTGGAGGGAAAGATCACACAACTGGTGTACATATATAAAGATTGTATATGTTGGTTGTTGCTTGACAATTACTCTTGAGGGAGACCAAAAGTGTTATAATATAACCAATGTCCAATTCAATGGGTCATTATCTTCTATTCTTGCATACCACAATTCAATGTCCTATCATCACCTCTGCACTTTCTCTTTTTTTTTTTTTTCTCTAATTCTTCAATTTCAGCTTTTCCTCTACCTAGACATTGCTCATCATTCCACAGGGTAACCAAGAGTTTGAAGCATGGAATTAAGATGAAGAAAATTAATTTGCTCTTTCTCTTCTTTTCCTTTCATTGTAATGGGAGTTGCTGGCTCAAACTAGAAAAAGGCTTAAACACTTATTTTTTAGACTGGTTTAAACACCAGTCATTCTTTTTTTTTTTTTTCTAGGAAGAATCACACAAATTAGAAAGGTATGCATGCTGCACATTTTTTTAGTAATTGATTAATGTTTAAAAAAAATTATTGTATTCTCATACCATATAAAATAGCTACTATGCTCACACAATGAAGCCTGAGTCTAAAAGAAGTTTATTTCAACAGTAATCATCATGTACAGGAATTGTTGATAATGTTGAATCAAGTAAAATTAATAAATATTTTCTATTGATATTATCTCAAATATATTATGTGAGAGCATGAGTTATCTTACGAAACTTTTTAGAATTAGAAGTAAGATTTTTTTTCCAGATTAAATCGTTTAAAACTGCCGCAGCCTTGCTCTCAAAGGGTTGTGCGTAGCAATTAGATGGAGGTTGCTCACCTTAATCCAAATTATGTGCTCGAGCAATATAAAGATTCAAGAATTAATATTATTATAATATAAAATTATTAAAACGGTTGTTTCAAAGATTTGACTTTTTATAAAAAATATTTAGTTATTATTTTGACATAATTTTAATTGAATTTTTTTATAAGCATAAGTATTAGTAAAAAAAACATCTTTTATTTTTTCAAACATTGATAAGCAAACTATCTCTCATTTCATAATTCAAAGACATCAATATCATAAACTATTTCTCATCACAAAATTTGTCCACCGTCTAAGATTTTCAATTACTTTTTATTCTAAGATATTCACCTAATGATCAAACCATTGAAATTTTTTATTTAAAAAGCTCACCACAAATTTGTTTATCTCGTAAATAAAACTCTTGAATTTTTAATTAAATGAATTTTACAAACGAGCATATGGTTTATCTAACGAATTTGTATAAAAATTAATATTTTTTTGCAAAATATAACATGAATGTAATATAGTTAAAAATGTTTTTTTCAATTTATTTTATATCTATCATTGAATAAAATATTTCCAACTAACTACAACTTCAACTCAATATTCATGTCATTTATTCTAACATGAAATTGATAAAAAGCACACTGTTTCAAAATCATTCAAAAACTATCAAGTTTATATCAAACTCAAATTAAATTAACACACTTGAAAAATACAATACAGTGTGATGATGTTACCTTCACATCCAAATCATCTATCCTAAAGTATTATTAAAAATTAATACTAGTTTCCTTTACCTAATTAGCTCTAACAACATAGATCACAACTCCAGTTGACTAACAGGAAAATTGATCATGTATATAAAAAGTGTTTATCAATAATCTGAACATAGCTAGCTTTGAAAATACTATATGCATTACACTTTGCCCGAGACATGCATAAATTTTCAAAACTAATTTAAGTAAAGTGAGTAAAGGAAAACTTACTCTAAAAAAACTAATTAATCAGATAGACTTATTATATTTTTTACAAATATTCCTATACCAGATTCCTATTTTTAAGATAATGAACACATTAGTCATATTTTGAGAGAGAAGGAAAAAAAATGAAAAAAGTTTTGAAAAGATGATAATTCTTTTGAAACGAAGCTTTAATAACTATTTTTTTATTTATAAGTTTTTCACTTTAATTTTAAAATAAGCATACTTCATCTCAAATCCTACCACTTATATTCTTAAATAATTTTCCAAGTCGTGTGATCAAATTCAAATTACAATACAAATATTGTAACAAATCATAATAAGAAACTTATCTATAACATGTCATCTAAAATCAATTTGAAGCTATTATAATCGATTTAGAAAAAGGAAAGAAATTTCTGCAATTTTAAAAAGATTTCCACAACACGTTTTTGTTTTTATTAAAAATAAAATAATATATTAATTTTGGTTAATTTTGTTTGAATTTTATTAATAGTTGAAGTAATTAAACATGTTTTTTTATCTTTAATAATTATAACATATGTTTATTATGAAAAAATTATTATCAATATATAATTCTTTAAAGAGAATCACTAAGAATTTTAAATTTATCAATCAAAATAAATAAAAAAAATCCCTTGAAAGTTAATTATAAACTAACATTAACTTTTATTTTAATAAATACATTTAACCATTACTAAAGAATAAACATGCATTAAATTATATCAACCATTAATGTAGTTTCAACAAAATTAAAATATTTATGTTAAGATTATTCTTTTTATTTATTGTGCAGAAAGTAAAATATATACAGACTCTTTATTTATATTTTATTATTATTTTAATGTATCCTGTAAAAGAAAAAGTGAATTGTTTAGAACTAGAAGTATATGTATGAAGTTAATATAATATCTTTGGGCTGTAGTCTATGTTAAGGTCCTATGTTGGAAAGTTGGACATGTATCCTTCCCCTTCAAGTCTGGTCTTCGTATCAATTGTGGTTCCCAGGTAGTTCAAGATTGAGAAGCATTTCCTCATATCTGGCATAAGATTTTTTGATTTTAGATGTGCCATGCTTGTTTTACATGTGTGCTAAAGAAGGACGATAAAAAACATTAGAGGTTCTTCATTAGTTTACTTGTTATATTTGTTTAACTTAGATTTTTAATATGAATTAATATAATTATTATAAATGCTAACTAAAGTTAGCTCAATTAGCTAGACAAGTTATGGTGTTATTGTTGTTATATGTATTTAATTTGTACTTATAAAATAATATAATCAGTAAATTATATTTTTAGAAACTAAAATGATGTATTAGTAAATGTTCTAACATACATTATTTTCTTCTACTTTCACCTAACATCCTATTTTCATAGTCATAAATTTAATATTAGTACTTTTACTTGTGAGTTTCTATGCATCGTTTCAGCGATTGTCTACACGCCATTCCATGATTAAACTTTAGCTCTTCTGTCTTTAGTCGGCTTACGTCACAGTAACATAAAAATATTCTCTCTTTATTCAGTGCCCCTAACCTCCTCCTTTCTTTGATACTATGTTCCGTAAAGCACTCTTATCATTCCTTTTTCCCTCGTTTTAATAATTAAATTCATTTATCTAATTCACATTCAAAACATACAAGTAGTAAAAAAATACATAATAAAATAAAATAAAAACTATAACAAAACTCAAGTTATTATTGTGGTAAATCTAAATAAACTCTACTAGGAGGAATAAGGAGCCTAGCCTATATTTAATACCCAATGTTAAATCTATCTGAGTTTGTGCTGAAGTTATGTAAATTTAATAAGGGAGATTGGAGGGTATTGAAAGAAACAATTTTTTAGTAGTAAAAATAGTAAAGAACTGTGAAGAAACCAAAGGGCTTAGCACACGTGTTAGCCACGTGATCTATTGACACGTGTCGTCTGATTTGGTTGGTCTTTAAGTGGTTAAACTGTAATAAGGTGGAAGTGTGAGGGGGTTTTGGTTCTAATAAAAAATGTACATCTATACAACCTAGTTCCCCGGTACGGTTTCAGGACATGTTTCTCTTGTCGGGGCCAATCGAGCAGTTACGTAATGCGACGCCGTTTCCCCTACCATGATACCGTTGTATTATCCGTAATGCCGACAAAGATACTTCTGAGTCCCTTCAAAACAAATTGAGGAGTGTAATATTATACTGTTGTAGGTATGGTTTTTGAATTTCATTCATAGTTCAGTATCAACTCAAATAAAAAGTTATTTAAAAGAATCTTGAAATTAATCCTTAAACCATATTGACATATATAACCTTAAAGACTGAGATAATAAATATTTAATATTTTTTAAAAAATTACCTAAATAGTTTTGTTTTTCTGATTTGAAAAGATAATGGTGTTGATTTGTTGAGAGTGTATTAATTTGGGCAGGAGGTGAGGGTGGATTAACCAGAGGGTTATAGGAAAAGAGAAAAAGTGAAGAGGAAAAAAAGAAAAGGGAATGGGTGGCATCCCTAAAATGAAAAACCTCAATGATTTTACTGTGAAAGCCTGTCCCGTCCCGTCCTTCCCTGCCAACTTGACAAATTAAGATGGGTTACAGTGAATGGGCTCAGAATTGCAGGCCATACCATTTTCATGCTAAGAAAGAAACCATTTTCACTGCACCACACACACTAACCACTCAAAATCAAATCAAATTCCCAAATTAAATCTACTTCATTACTATAACTATTCTACACTACTCTCCTAATAACTAATAATAGTGGTAATAAACTGTAGGGTCATCACTCCAAGCGCGCATATTTATTACTCACATCTAACCTCAAGTGGGGTCAATAACTTAACCATGGATTAGAACCAGGGTTAAAAACACTACTGGTTAAGAAGCTCCACCACATAACCCAAACCCAAACCCAGATTTTTATTATCATCACTCTCTCAACCCAACTCAACTCAACAAAACAACACCATCATCAACACTGCTCCTTCCTTCTCCTCCCTCTTCCCACCCCTTCTTTTTTCTCTCTTTCCATTTTCTTCCTGTTTTATTTCCCCGTATAAAACAGTGCCACCCACCACCACCTCCACCACCATACTTCAACTCTCATGTCTCATACTCCTTTCTAATCTCCACAAAAAACCTAACCCTTAAAAGCAAACGTTTTTTTTTTGTTTTTTGTTTTAAATATTGTTACTTTGACTCACCCTAGATGTTAGAGCCATGGACATAACCCCAACAACAACGATAAACAACACCACTCCCAGTGCAACAACAAAATCCCCAGAACATGACACCGAAACACCCATCAGGATCAACACCCCCACCGCCACAAAAGCCTTGTCTTTTTCCAACGGGGTCCTCAAGCGCCACCATCACCACCACCACCACCACCACCCCATGTCCGCCGCCGTCACCTACAAAGAATGCCTCAAAAACCACGCCGCCAACTTGGGTGGCCACGCCTTAGACGGCTGCGGCGAGTTCATGCCGTCCCCCACAGCCACTGCTGCCGACCCCAGCTCCATTAAATGCGCAGCCTGCGGCTGCCACCGCAACTTCCACCGCCGCGAGCCGGATGAGCCGCCCATCGCATCCACCACGCATGTGATCGAGTACCAGCCGCACCATCGCCACCACCCTCCGCCTCCGTTCCAGGCGGCGGCGGCGGCGAATCGAAGCCCGAATTCTGCATCCCCGCCGCCGATCTCCTCGTCTTACTACCCCTCCGCGCCGCACATGCTCCTCGCCCTTTCTGCCGGACTTGCCGCGCCGCCGGAGAGCACCGCCGCACCCTCCACCGCACTCACCAGAAAGCGGTTCAGAACCAAGTTCAGCCAGGAGCAGAAGGAGAAGATGCACAAGTTCGCTGAGAAAGTGGGATGGAAGATGCAGAAGAGAGACGAAGATTTGATTCACGAGTTTTGCAACGAGATTGGCGTGGACAGAAGCGTTCTCAAGGTTTGGATGCACAACAACAAAAACACTTTGGCCAAGAAAGATAATAATAATGTTAATATTACTACCAATGATAATATTACTAATAATATTAATGATAATGATGCAAATGGGGGTTCCAAGGGGTTTGAAGATCCTAATAGCAGCATCGGTGGTGGTGCTGAAGATCGTGGTGAGGATCCGAGTAGCAATCACTTTGGTGGGGTGAACGTTGGTGCTAACGGGTCTTCTTCTACTTCTTGATCTATGAGGGGGTGAAGAATAATGTGATAGATAGGTTAATGATCATGATGCTGTTGTTGATGATGATGTTACTACCAGTTAATTAATTAGTGGTTTAATTTCCTTTTTTTTCTTATATTGTTGATGAGATGATGATAATCAAGCACCTTAATGGGAGAGAATGATATATCCAGAAGGGAATTTATTTTGCTTTCTAAGCTTTTAATGGCTTTATTCTGAATTAGTTAGTGATACATAGTTGTTATGTATGTATATGTTTATCTTTGGCGTGATCTTCGGGCTCTGTCTGTTTGAGTGGTGCTAGCACTGAACAGTGGGCTTGACATGCAGTGTGCAGTTTTGTTCTGAGTTTTTAGAAGAAGATGGAAGCTAATTAAATTTCTGTGATTTCTCATTTTCTCCCCCGTAAGACATGGAAAAATGGTAATAATGGTTTTTTTTCTCTGTATCTCATGTTTGAGAGAAAGAGGCAGAAAGTGTTGCTGCTTACGGGGTTTATTAAATCATGGGAGGTGGTGAAATCCTGGTTCTGTTCCATTCCTATGGCCATGTGCAGCTGTGTGTGCTGCTTTATTCACAAAATAATCATCTGATAGGTAACAGGCAAAAAAAATCATATTCTATTTGAGGGTTCATTAAAAGTTAAAACTGTAAGCTTTTGATAATCTAAGTATGTACTTTGGATAAGGGTATAGATTAATAGTTCATGGGAAAATTCTATATATTTTATTAATTCAAAAGAAACCTTATTCTATGCTACTTTCTTAAGATAATCTTGTGTGATTTAATTAGCGTCTAGAATGTTGTATAAACCAAAAAGATTTTGTTGGGTGGGAAATATTTGGGAGTACTTTCCTTTTAAAGGAAGTAGATCTGTCTAACACTAAAAAATAATACGTAATAAAAAAGTGACGAGAGAAAAAGAGAGGTGAAGTAGGACTATTGTGTGTCTTGTCTTCCACCCTTTTACGCTATGGGGTGTTTGTTTGCCATCACTTGAACCTATTAAGTTATTTGTGTGTGGGCCCACACTGTGGTTTGTTTTGGTTTTTGGTTAGTGATGAAGTCAGTAATCTTGTTTTGGTGGGGGTGGGACCCTCGAGGGACTGCTCTTGGTGCTGCTAACCAGCAAGTCATGGGCTGGTTCTGGACCCCTTAATTGCCCTTAAAAACTGGGGTGCCTGATGCAAAGTATGAGGGGTTTTGTCAATTTTCCCAGCTAAACACAATAGTTCTACACTGTAGGTAATTGCTTTCGCATCCTTCAGTCTACACCACTTCAACACGCCACAATGTAATTATTTACCTTTCTAATTGCTAATAATGTCTTCTAGTGTTGAACTAGTGAGTTATGAGTATCTCAATCAATTAATGAGATTTTCTTCTTACTATTATTCATGTATGTTGACTCTATTTTCGTTCTTACGAAGAACATTGACATTGACTCATTGGATTTGTATATGAATCACCCATGGGTAAACTCGAAGTATTGTTAGAGAGAAAGCACTCAAAAGAAAAAATTGTTTTAAGTCACCATTTTATGAAATATAAATCCACTTTGTGGTATTTTTGATATGGATGAAAGAGACAGAACTGTAGCTTACAGTTAATTAGCATTGACATGACCTAAATGCATTTCTTTACTAGCACTCCAAGACATAATTTTTGTTTGAAGTCGTTGGGCAAAGCAATTTGTCTGAAAATGTATTTATTTTATTGAGTTAAAGCTGGATGTTACCTTATGAGAAATTTGAAAGAATTTGAATTATTTTTATTTTCTTGTTTTTATTATTTTCTTCTTCATATGTTGAAACAAATTATCGGTTATTGATACACAAGTATAAACTTAAAATAAATAAATGAATCATAGGATACTATTTTTTTGATAAAATACTCCAACTATATATTTTGATAAAATAATATATTGTCTCAATAATTAAAAAAATGTTTATGTAATATCCCAAAGAAAAATATATGCAAAGAGGATGTTGGGTGTGTGCTGCTTATGGTAGACATATTGATCCAAATAGATGTTAAGTCAAAAATACTTAATTTAGTTTTTTAAGGTCATGTTTCCGAGTTTTTATTGAAGTTTTCAATAAGAATCTCTTCCTCGCAAGTTCTACCAGTAGAGAAATTTCAGATGTCACTGTGTAAGATGTGCTTTTACGCAACAATCCACAAAAACTCAGTTTTAACAATGAAATATTAGTTTTAATTGGGAAATATTCTAATACACTTGAATAAATATCTCTGTTATGAATGGTGTCATGTACAAAGTAAAAATCCATTTTTTGTTCATTCATAGAAAATTGGATTAGTAATTATGCTTAAACCTGCTTGACTAACATTATTGATGTACTTCATAAGAAAGATTTGGGAAACTGAAAAAAAGAATACTTTTTTTTTTCAATTGAAGTTGTACGAAAATTATAAGTGTGTTCTAGACATATTTTTTTTGAAGTTACAAGGTTGGGAACTAAGTTCACTGTGATTACTATTGAATAAAATCACACACCATTCATTGTTAATTTAGTACACAAACATGTTAGAAAGGCTAATTTATTGACGATTACTTGGTCTGTATTTTATTATGTACATATAGGAGGATAATGTATTCTACTGCATGTTGATTGTGATATCAATTTATATGATATCGTGACTTTGATTAGACATGTTTTCCTTTAATACAATCATATTTGAGCAGTTATTCCATTTTTGGATCATTAGCCAATCTTTTAGAAGATCAAAAAACAACAAACAATATTTTGTTCTTCAGCTAAAGTGGAATATAGATGGTTGAAAGGCTTCTATTCCATATTAGGTGTGATGCATTCGAAGTTTATACATAGATATTAATTTAATTTTTCATAAACGAATGAAACACATTAAAATGGAATCTCACTTTTTACATGACAGAGTCTACAATCGAAATATTTTCCCCGTGTATATATTTAGAAACATTTATGAAAACGAGATTCTGACTTTCACTTTTTCAACTTGGGCATTTTGATCCTCGTGTTCCAGTTAGAGAGAGCATTAGTACTGAAAATTGAGATCCTTAGTATTGAAAATTGAGACGTGGTTTCTTTTTTAATTCACAAGTCTTGATTCTAAGCATAAATTTTGGTGCAAAATATTAATTTCTTACTATTGTGGTTACATATTTTTTTCCAAAATTTTAATTGTGTATAATTTATAATATTATCGATAATTTGGATAGTTTCTTTCAAGGTTGCATTAGATCACAATTCAAGAAAACACTGTTAACATTAAAATATTATTTTCAATGAGTGAGACCTCCCGTGACTGTTACAAAAGAACAAACGCGATGAAGAGGAGAGAGCCTGTGTGACAGGAAAAAATAAATAGAGATGGTCCCACAAAATTTATGATAAGAACTAATAATTAATTTTATCATGATTAAATGGGTATCAGATCATTTTATTAGCCTTATAGTTTCTAACATGCTATCTTTTAAACTTAAGAATTTAGTTTCTTATGTTAGAAAAAGATTTCAATGAAATATAAGTAGGCTATTTCGTTAGTCTTGTATTTACTTGTAACTTTGTTTAGCATAAAAGAGTAAGCGTCTATGTAGGTTAAAAATAATTAGGTTATTTTCTCATTTTTATGATTATTTGCATGATACTTTTTTTTAGAACAAAAGGGTACGTAGTGCTTATGTGTGTCAAAAAGAAACCTTATGTGCAAAATATACATGCGAGATTTAGTCTATGTTTAAAATATTATTATCAAATTCTAATAGTTTTTATTTATATGCAAATCCTGATTGAAAGTATAAGATTGGGTATATGAATAAAAGTCCAATTCTTATACTCCTTGTCTCTATCCCTTGATTTAGAAACATTTGCACTTCCACCTAAGTCAATAAAACTATTAACATTCCCTTTGAACCAAACTTTAAAAGCTATCATTTGGGAGCACATTTTTCTCTATAACAATAGTGGACTTTCATTCCTCCATCTTGTCCAATATCAGCATATTGATACATCCTTGTCAAAGGATAATTGTTTCTTTTTCCTTTTGGTTGAGGATTAATTAACAAGATAATATATATTATAATCACAGAAATGTGGTGCAATGCAGTTATCTTAGATAATCATGTAGGGTTACTTAAGATGGGAGTTAACTTGTTTTGTGGTGATTAAGATAGAGCTGAACTTAGGTTAAACCCTGAACAGTGAGTTGATGGGCAACTTTCTGTCCCTACCTAAAACATTACACTGTGCCAATATGATGTGACCTTCTAGTTCCTCAATTACATGATTGGATAGATGAACTTGGTTCTTCTCCTTCTTCTTCTTCTTACTTTTAAGCTTTATTATTATTTTAATTCTGATAATTCTCACCAATAAGCTACCCCTATTCCTGCACTTTCCTTCACCTTGCACGTGTTCACACAGTAAATTCAAATTTGAAAGATCTACATTTAATAGCCAAATAGGCTTAGTTAGGCATGAGCCTCTCATCAATTCAGAATTCAGAATTGGAGTAACTTAATTCACACACAATTAATTAAGAAACTGTTTCAGATACGTGCTTTGGATGCAGAGATGTGACGTTTGTCATACAAGCAGGAGTGACGACAAACAACACCACAGAAAAAGTCAAGCACAAATTCATGTCTAGTATTTAGAAAATGACAGTGTATCATTATTTTTATACTTTCAATTTAAACAGGATTTAAACAGCTTTTAATTATTTTACAAAAATTATTAATAATTTGTGGTAAGAAATCAGCAAACATTGATGGTATCAGTTACTACATCCATCATTTCTGATTTTTAATTTAATTAAAAGCAAACTTTTTGAAAAGATATTTCATATATGTGTCTTAATTAAGTATTTTATTTTATTGTTTAACGTCATTATTTGTTTGTTTTTTTTTTCTTTTTGAAGTGAGGTATTTGTGCAGGCTAATGCGTCAGTATTTCAATCGGACGCGACGTGGGTAAGTAACTCCGTACAATTTCAATTATCCATCAGTCTAATATCGTGTCATCTTTTTAATATCAAACTTCATATAATATGTATATACCTTATCCAAAATAAACGGACATAATTATGACAATATAAAATTTAATTAATTCATGTGTAATATTATAATTAAAGGGATATATCGAACACTTCCAGTGTATGAACAGTATTTAATATTCTCTAATTTATCTTTCATTAGTATTGGTTCATGAGTTTATTCTCCTTTATACATTGGTCAATTTTTTTTTGAATTTGCTGTAGAAAAACATAGAAAAATATATTCCATTAAAAAAAATTATTTATCTAATAATTATTACATATCAATATTTTACTTACAGATTTGTTATTTATAAATTTTGTGGTAGATAATTATTTATAAAATTTATCAACAAATTTTTAAGTAATTAGATAAAATAAAAATCTGTAGATAATTTTTATTTAAATAAAATCGTAATTATTTTATGATTATTAATATTATTAATATTTTATTAACAACAACAATAATAATATTATTATTAATTTTATTATTTTTATTAATATTATTATTTTTAATAATACTATTTTTAATAATAATAATAATATTATTATTATTTTAATATTATTATATTATTCTTAATAATAATAATCATAATAAAAATAATAATAATTAAACTATGATCACAAAATTAATTTGATGTAGTGTTGTAAATTGTGTGTTAATTATGTGTAATAGCCTAATTTTTTTTATCTCGTTTTACGTCTTTAATTAATCTTTTGAGTTACGTACTTTTATGATACTTTCTCGTTTTCTAACTTTCTGTGTAAATTTAATCTCAGAACCAAATACGGTCTTAAATATAAGATTAAATTATATATACATATAAGATGTAAATATTATTATACTAAGTCACTTTTGTAAGAATCAATTAAACTTAAAATTCATTTTCTAAAGTGATATTCAGTATATCCTAATTAGATTTATTGGATCTATCAATGTGAATCTTTATCAAATCCTTTATTTTTATATTTGATATTCTGTATATAAGAAGATGTATTAAAGTATGTTATCGATTAAAAATATAACAAACTCATTTTAATAGAATTGGTATGTAAATATATTTTAAAAACACGAATGTCCTTGTAGTGTAAACTTTTAAGAAAGCTAAAATGTCACTTTCAAGAAAACAAATAAATAAGATATATATATATATATAAGATCTAGATGATTTATTTATGGGGATTTTAGTATCTTCACTTTAGCACATAAATAATTTAATCTATTCATATTTTGACATAGATAAAGATATTTTTCTTACTATATATAGCTAGCAATCTTAAAATCCTACTTCTGAAGCATTCCTTTGAAACACTTCCCCCATTGAAGTTTTACCTAATGCTCCGATTGGTTGATGAGAAAAGACACCGCAAAATAAAAAGATCAAATCACCGGCATGGCCTAATTTATTCCTCACGAAATCCAAGTCCTTAAGTCAAATCCCCAATGACTTTGAAACCAACATGCAACCATGGGGATTCGCTGATATATTTTTTTTTAATGATTAGATTGTTGATTAATTTCGCTAAAGTTCAATTACCTTTGGATTTGGATTGTGTAGAATTTTAACTTGCAACCCCAAATTTTAACTTGAAAAGGGAACACACCAAATGATTGTATTTAACTCATTTTTCCATTAATCTAACTTAAACATATAATATAATATATTTATCTGTGACAAATTTTTAATTTAATCCCTATATATAAAAGTTTATATGCGGTAGATTCTTAATTTTTCTACATATATAATGTACTATTTATTTTTTTCCTATATGTAAAAGATTAAAGTAAGACTGTGTTATAGGTATGGAATTAATTTAAGGATCAGCTACAACTATAGAAATTAAATTGCATATGTGATACAACTATATGAATAAAAGTGTTACAACACGTGTAAGAATATATATATATAGCTAAAATAATCTATAAAACTATATAAAAACTAAAAAAAGCTACAAGGCTATAATAGAAGTATTTGATAAAACTAACTATCAATTAACTTAAAGTTGTAAAATATAAATAAAGACATGATTAATTATTAAATTAAATAATTGCATATTCAACAATTATAATTAATGTTTTAAATTTATTTTAAACATTATATAATCTAAAAAAATTATATGAATTAAATTTCAAGTAATATTTTTCTAAAAAGTTATTTTTATTATAATTTAAACTAATATTTTTTTAGTTAAAATTTGAACAATAAAAATATAGAAGTGAAAAATAATTCCCTAATAAAAAAAAACATAACTATAAAACAATAATCCAAAAATCATAGTAAGGACATTAAGTTTTTCTAAGATTAGTTTAATAAATAAGATATTAAAATATAAGTTCTATTTGAATAGATTATTTTGAAACTCTTATATGAATAATTTATTGAAATAATTAAAAGCTATTAAAAGAAGTTGTTTTGCCAAACACAAATAAAATAATTTTATAAAACATTTATTCTACCAAATTTATTTATAATTTAGATGAAATATTTTACCAAACACCCATAAGGCAATTTAATTTTGTTCCCACACGTAAGGGATCGTATAGGAATGTGTTGCACGTATGGAATTAATTTTGTTTTTTGTACGCTCGTAATGTTTGAAAATTGCCATGTTCACTGATTTGGCATTCTACTCGCACTTTCTTTATCCAACCATTTACAATTGATATAACACTTAATTTTGTTTACGCTTAACCTTGTTTAACTATTGATTAGTTTTACAAAAAAACAGTAGGAGTTGTTGATTTCTTAGATTGCTACATTTTTTTTTCAAATGGATGAACACATTATTTTCCAATGTAGAGTGAGAACAACTGGGTTGAATTTTCCTAGTTCACCATAAAGTAAACTGGGTTGAATTGTTTTTCTTTCTTAGCTTTAACTTGTGGTAAGTAGTGAATTAGATTAATTTACTCACAAAAATCAAATTCGTAACATATTAGGTACATAGAGACCAACTAATTTAATGTGCACACCAAGTCTATTACTATTCATTTATTAGAAATTTACAATTTTTACTTTGATGGTATCTTCTTCGTTATTGTTCTTATTATTATCATTGTAGTTATTAATAACTATAATTACAATAATAATGAAAATAATAATAATAATGTTCACGATTATAAAAGGACTTCATTATATATATATATTATTTAGACTTGTTAATGTATGTTGGTTTGCTCTGTAGAATGAATATTTTTGGTAAGTCCCTCAACATTTACTTTTATTTCAAACTCCTCCCGTGTCCATTTTCTTATTTCTTTTTCTGTGTATTCTTTAGTTCTTTGAAACAGTTTCTAGTTTTTTCCTTAAACAAATTCTATTATCAAAATGGGACTAAGCAATAATAAGGGTTTGTTTCAGAGTAAGTTATTTTTTGCTTTAAAGTCTCTATCTATATTGTATTCATTTAGTTATTTTGGTGAATGTTTTAAGGTTTTATAGGTCCAATCAATTAAGAAGCTTACAATCTGGATCAATTCAATTATAGGAGTAATTGCTGATAATATATAGAGCTGTATGTTATATTAAGCTTGAAATGTTACATTATTAATAAATTCTAACAATTATTTTAAAATATATTTAATGTCTATGTTAATAATGTATTTTTTTTTTCAAAAAAATAAGTGAATGCACTAGAGTAGATTTTTTGTTGAGATTGCTAACGTACACTGTTCTGACTTCGAAATTGTAATTGTTAACGTGTTTTTTTTAAATGTTAATATTAATTATTAAACCTTATTGCAAAATTCAACAATGATAAACTTTAGAGAAGTCATTTAAACGTTTTAAATAATCCGGTAAGTTTTAATATTGTAGACAACATATATGACTTATTTATATGATTTATTTATTTTTTTTCTTCTTTTACTTTGATATGAAAAAAAAAACACAACATTCCTACTATATATGTCATACACCTGTGTGTCCAACTGTCCGTATATCATTTAGTAATAACTTTCTAAATATGAAACTAACCAACTAACTATCAAAACATTCGATATTTTAATTCTGTGTATCGAAGTTTATATAAACATTTATTTATATTTTAAATTACGCATCTTTTCTCCAAGTAAAGTAGAACTATTAATTAGTTTAAACTTTATATAAAGTTTTATAATTCATAGATTAATATATGAAGACAGTAAAAAAAATCTATAAAGAAGAATCTCTCTCTCTCCCTCTCTTGTAAATTTTTGTTTTCTTTTTCTTCTCAAATGAAGATGTAAAGCAAGAAATAGGACCAGTTATTGCAAACCAAATAATGGACCACACAATTATTTGCAGCATAAAGATTATGTAAGAAAGTTATTATGGTGGTCCATTATATTTTTGAAGCCTTATCTCTAACAATCCTCATCTTTAATATTCTTTCATATCATCATCTTTCACCTCCTAAACCTTTGCCTTCGCACTTAACTAAATCTGCAAATATTTATACACACTATTCTTATTTCATTTTCTTTTCATTTTTCATTCATTCATCTTCATTATTGCACATGATACAGTGAGAAAAGTTAAGTTGATGGAATAAAAGCTCATCAAAAGAGGAACATTGAAAAACAAAACAAAACAAAACCATTAAAAAGGTTTGGCCCATATTTAATGGTCATTATCAATATTTTGATTTTGAAGAACATCTATTTAACCCACCACATCTTAAAAGCAAAAAGGGCTGTTGCTAAGTAATTATGACCTATATTCAAAGCTGTAAATAATAATTCTTCATTAAATTAGTAATGAAAATGTTTAAACGTTTATAATTTGTATGTATAAACATCATTTGTGACTTTCTAATCACAATTCTAACGATATAGTGTTCAAATATGATGTTTTGTTGATGATTTTTTTAGAGGGAGAAGTCAAATAGTAGTACTAACAACTTTGCATATATTCCGGCACACTTTTCAACCATTGACTACCTTGATTCGTTGGAAAATTTAGTATATGCTTTGAAATATCTTGTACATTATTATATATTTTTAATTTTTGTACAATGAGTCAATTTCAATTTATTTTTTTTAAAAACTTCTTTATTTTTCGTTTCAAAAGTTAAAACATACTTTTTATTATAATGAGTAAACTTTAAAGTTAGTTCTGATAAAATTTTGACTTTTATCTCTTTTACTTTTGAATTTAATATATATTTAAAATAGATTAATAAGCTTTTTCATTGACTACGCAATTGACAAGTGTAGCATAATATCAAAAATTCAAAAACAATTATTCCTCATTTTATAAGAATAGAAAAGAACAATCCTTTAAATATAAAAATTAAAATTTACTTGCTTTATGAAATGAAAAACACTTTTAAGTCTAACAAAATGTAAAACATAAAAAATCGAATAATTAACTATTTGAAATAAAAATATATTTTATATAAGTAAAATAAAAATACAAACATTTAGAAATTATTACAAGTAAGTTTGATAGAAAAATATTATTCAACAATAATCTGTCATAGAGCAAAATTACTAGTGTTGACCAAAATTTTCAGCTAATTGATAAAAAGAAACAAAAAAAAAAATCTATTTATAATCGAAACCTATTCAATTAAGTTTTTAAAATACGGGTGGGTATAGTTTTTGAAAAAAGAAAAAATATGACCTGGTTCAAAATCATAGATTGGAAATATGTTAAAAAGGCTAAAAGTGGTAAGTCAAATATAATTTTATTAACAAATACATGTAAAAATGACTTTTATTTAGATTACGAGATATGATTTTGAAATAACTAGATAATGAAAAGTATTTTAAAAAATATCTTTTAATAGACTAAAATACATTTTTTTCATTTGTTCTAAATTTTATTTTTAAATATTTTTTTAAATAATTTTAGTTGATCGATAATATTTTTCACAACCATGTTGTATTTACAAGGTAGTAGGTAAATTAAAATAGATCAATCAAAATGTTAATTTGAATAAATTTTTATTTTCTCTATAGGTGATTCTATCACTTATGAGTTTGTAGAATTTGTATATTCGATTTGTTTCAATCAACTAGAAAAACAGGAATGTTTTAATAATAAGTGGAAATGTTAGTTATATATGTTTGACACTTTGGAGGAGGCTTTGAATATTTGAGTAGGTTTGATGCACATGAAGTCATTCTTGGATAAGAGAAACTAACATCCTATATTTATTCAATTAAATTTAAATTATATATGTTGAATTGTGATAAATATTATGGATTGAAGATACATTCGTTTAGATTAGAAATACATAAATCTGTGATTTATCTAACGTATATATGTTTTAACTTAGTTGATATTTTGAGTGAGTCAAATTTAACTTAAGTTAGCTTATTATAATATTTGAATTCAAAATAAGTGTATTTTGATGATTGAATCATGTGAAGATGTTTAAGTTGTTGCATATATTTTAATGTTGTTACTCTGTTAATAGCTTATACATATCTCTTGGCCGTTGAATTGTGGCTAAATCCTAACAAACTAATTTTAACTAATTTCATTGTATAATGAAGATGTTATTTGTTTTGTTTTCTAAATATTTATAAGGATTTTATTTTATTTTCTTTATAATTACAGAAAGGATAAGAAAATGATTAAAATGTATTTTTTTAAAACTTTTCACAGATCTACTTTTAAAATCGTAAAATAGGACAAACTTATGTGAAAATGACATAAGCATGACTCTGTATTCAAAAGGGATTAATGTCACACTTAAATGGTTTTTAATTATGTTTAACAAAGCACTTAAATGGAAAATAATAAATATATTCTTGCGGATAATTTAAACATGTATTTTATCATTTGTTTATTGATGGATGAACAAAGTATCAAGGTATCATGTTTGTTTGGTCTCCACCATTATCTTATCTACTATTTTAAAATTATTAAAATGCCTCGCCCAAATACAAACAATATTATATGGAGATTTTTCGGAAAAATTATTGATTTGTTTTTACATATTAGGAATTAGTTAAATATTTTCATGCTTTTTCAAAATTTCTAGACTTTTGATTATTTTTTTTAATAATCTCAAAGTTATTAAATTTTTTCTTAATTTTTTTTAATGATTTTTATTAAATATATAAAAATATCCACAAAACCCGTTGAACACAGATAAAATCTATAAATATTTGCTTATCGAAAAATACAAATTTAATCTCACTAAATTGCTCGTTTGAATATGTCTATAAAAAAAATAAAAGTACAATCTTCTAACGAAAGCCCAAACTCTCAATGGGCTTATTTGGGCTGTTCTAGTAGTGGGCCTAGTAATAGTTAACCCATTTTAAATGTGGATTGATTTCGTTAGATTTCCGGAACCTCACAATAGCAGCTGAGAACAGTAATAAACAATAAAAGCACAAAATCGTTTGTGCTTTAGTTAATCAATTATATTATTACAAAAGTGTTTTTAAAATGTGACTTGATGAATTCCACCGTCTCACAATAAATATAATTTAACTGTTTATGTTTAATTTAATTCGTTACCTCACTTTCCAGTAAAATATTGATTTTTTGCTTTCTAAATTGTCCTTCAACTCATTATTATTTTTATATAAATTAAATTAATATATTTATTGAAATATTTAGATTATTTAAAAATAAAATTGGTGACCAGATGAAAAGAACAAAAATATACTACGCAGTTTCCTTATATGTAACAGTAGTTGTTTTAAATTAAAAAAAAAAAAAAGACTTGATTTCGCTTACTAATTAAATTTATATTTTATGTATGTTATATTTATCCAACATATATGTATATATATATATATATATATATATATATATATATATATATATATATATATATATATATATATCATTTTGTATTATTATATGGATTGGTGTTTGTTATTTTGGGTTAGGGATGTCATTTTTTAGTTGAAAACAGCATGAGGGGTGCTGATAGTAGAAATTTTGTTTTGGGCCGTAAGTTATAGGATAATCAACGAGTACATACAGTAGAATATAGGGGGTTTTCATAGAAGCCAGACATGATTCTAAAGCCGAAAAGAAGAGCACAATGTCATTTCCCTTCTTCCATTTTATTTCCCTTTATTATACCATTTTCAAATTCTTCCATCTTCCTTTAAGATTTTGCTAATTTTAAACAAGCTAGAACAAGAAAATAACTCCAATTTGGAGTTGGATCGTTGGAGTAAATTTCTTTTTTCTTCTTATCCTTTCTTCATTCATACATTAAAATGAGTTAATCCTTTGCAATAAATAACTTATTTTGGGTATAAGATAAAAAGGCACTATATTCGACACCCTCAAAGATCTAAGTTGAGTAGGATGCACACTAAAACCAGGGTAAGATAAATTAGAACTTGTTCAATAAAAGCTTTAAATGATAGACATATGTTATGTTTCCTCGAAATCCATATTTTAGCTTGTGTACTTGGATCCTTTTGAGATTGGATAAGGTTATGATGTATGTTATTTTCAAAAGTTAAACCAAATGTTTATATTTAGATGTTTGGGTATGTGGATGAATTGAGTAGGAAAAATTTTAAAATTATGAAGTAAGATAGTTTGCTAACTCTTATGTTTGGAATATTGGTATTACAATAAGATGTGAGTTGTAGTATAAAAGTAGGGTTTGAAAAATGATAAAAACTTGACTTGTTTTAGTATAGTCATTGATTTATAAAGAATGAGATTAGATTATTGATCTATTTATGGTTAGATAAGCTGAAAGTCTTATCAATCATGTTAACAAAATGAGGTCAGACAAACAAGTTTATTACTTTTTTCTTTAAAAAAGTTTTGTTATCTTATATATATATATATATATATATATATATATATATATATATATATATATATATATATATTAAAATCACACTCAATCGAATAAATATTTTCTAACTCTTTAATTGATTAAATAATATTTATAATTTAATAAATAAAAAAATTATAATCTTTACACGTGTTTGGATAATTTATTTATGAATTTGTGACAATAATTAATTTATCTATAAAGGAAAGATTAGATTATAGTTAATAGTTACTTTCTTATAAATTAGAGATGGTGTGGTGAATATTGTTGTGGATAAACACAATCTTTGGTGTAATAAATTATATACACAACTAAAATTTATTGTAAAGTTTAATGACATTGTATTTATGTTGATTTATTATTTTTTGAGTGAATTTATAGTGCATATAAGCACATGCCAATGAACTAAAACAATTTTTTTATGAAACAAGAAATAAAAAAAAGATGAAGATGAGACGCATAAAAGATATATAAATTTATTAATAGAAATTGGAACCTAAGTAGTTAATGAGACAAAGTCTTTATATTTTAAAGTGTACGAAGAGTTGGATATATGAAAAATATGAAAAACAAACGTGAGTTCGAGTTAAACTTTTCATCATAGAAATCTTTGTTTATAAACTTTTTATAGTTTATATTTTTAGGATAAAAAAAAATGAATACTAAAATAATAATTATTTTTTATGAAATTTGTTATGATTATTATTTTTTGTTATTAATTTCTTGACAAAACCAAACTATTGATGCTTTAATTAGTATCTCTGAACCTTAATTTTTTAACAACCTTCTAAGTAAAGCTTGGTCAATAATTATCATGTCTACTATAATATTTTATGAAGTGTTAACAGTATCAACTTTTACATAGCTAAATAAGGTTATTAGATACTTATTTTACTTGTTGCATGATTGTAAAATGAGTTTATTGTACGAGTAATTATATTATGTATGATCAATTTAATTAGAAAGTTCAATATTTTTTATCCAACCTAGTAAAAGATATCTTTGTTTTCATGATTCTAAAATATTAGGTATTTTGTGTATATGCATGTTCTTATTAATTAAAAAAATTTATATAAAAAATTTTCTTTAACCTCATTCCAGTTTTTCAAACTCTGATTTGGATGAGATTTGAGTCATTCTTTTGCTCTACTCATCAAAGAAAACAGAACTAATCATAAATAAACAGTCTTAGTATCACTCTCTTCAAAACTCATAGTTCCTACCAATTCATAGAAAGTGGACAAATGTATGTATGGATCTTCATTATCCATCCCAGTAAACTGATGACTGCTAATCAAATTTAAGAAGGTTGGCTTCATCTCCAATGTTTTAGTGGTGGTTGGTACTGCTATGCTGGAGAAGTGTCTAGGGCCTTGTTGTAGGGCATAGTCTCCAAGAGTCCTTCTTGGTGGGGGAATCTTTTTCTCAGCCATACTGATCTCTTCTTGTATCACTTGAGTATCTCTGTCAAAGGTCGTAAAGGATTCTTCTCTTGTTTGACTTTGTTGTTCTTTTATCTTCCTACTTTGATTCTTTCTAGCTGCTCTTTCAATCTCTAAATCAAATTCTAATTGATCTTCAAGAACCTGTCCTCTCAATATCATAAATCAAAGACAGCTAAAGCAAGGATTAACACAAAATAATTTATAATTTTTTTAAAATAAATAACAACAAAAGAAAAACAAAGAAAAATTATTCACAATACTTAATGAGTTATGTTCCAAAATTTAAAAACAAAAATTGTTTTCCGATAACAATGCCAAAAACTTGTTAACCTATTTCAGCAAGGGTACCAAGTCAAAAGTAATATAGAGTTATAAAGTAAGGATGTCGATCCCACAATTTTGCTTATAAATCTCAGTTTCACTACTCACTAAGCAATTATAATTTTAAAGATGGTTTTATAATAATTTGAATCACTGAACATAAAAGAACAATTAAAAAATAAATAACAATTATCAAAAGGAGTTTGCAAGATATAATATTCATAACTACTCATTATTGATACCCATATAAAAATTATTCACACTGATTCGTCTAATATGAAATTCATAAGGAAATTTCCTAAACACTGATCCCTCAGCTATTTAGTAAATTACCAACATTAAGGACAAATGTTATAAGCAATCAATATACTGAAACCTATCTCTAGTATTCCAATATATTGAGTATTTTCATCTAGGTCAGAAACTCAAAAGTACTTTTCAGTTAAATTCAAGAATCAAAATCAAGACTCTATTGATAAGATAAAATCTAGCATTAAGCATAAGATGAAAATACTAATGGAATAGAAACTGAATATTATATATAAAAATTACCAAAATACGAATGAGTTCAAAAAATTACAGTCAATCCCAAAGATGAAGAATTTAACTACCCATGGTAGTCATTACAGATCAATAGAAGGAAGATTGCCAAAAAAGAAGAAGAACTGGTGATTCTCTCTCGTCCCTGACGGCTGCCTCTGTCTTTTAGGTCTTGATGCCTTCAGAAAACCTAAAATCGCCCTTTTAAACTCGTTTTTGGGCCTAGGTTAAGTGACTTTTTGCTTGGACTTTTTTATTTTAAATTTTTTATTTCTTTTCTTCATGAATCTTCCAATCTCTTATCTTCTTCATTGTTTTATACCTGAAATTTTACAATAATTGAGATCAAATGATTTCCTTTAACTCAGGACTCAAAACCTAAATTTAGATCCAAAAACTCTCAAATTTGGGGTAATAATTATTTTAAAGAACACTTAAACCCACAAGTACTCAAGCTTTCTTATGTATAAAACATCCAAAATTGGTATTTATCATGAATCAATTGATTTTAACAAAAAATTTAACCAAGTATAGAGATGTATATGAGTGACCTATGTATGGAACATATGGATTTATAGAAATAATGTCTTATTTCAAAACCAAAAGTTTGATACATAAGAGGTATTTACCTTTATCCAGATCAAAACTTGGGTCTAGGTTAATAGGAAGTGTAGAAAGACTTCATTTACATATTCTGACTAGTATCTTAACCTTGTAGAATTAATGCATGAAACAAATAACCTAAACACATTCCTAAAAAATATTGGTGATTGCAGGGAAGAACGTGATTATTGTTATACAACATTGGAGACATTATGCAGATATTATGCCTAACTTGGACTGGGATATATTGTTGCTATTAATCACACTATCAAGTTATATGGCCTAGATTGATTCATTTGTGACTTTATAGGGTTATAGGACCATGATGTTATACTGCAAAAGGGATGGAACAAAACTAGCACAATTTATATTTATAGTGAAGACCTTGTCCAAGCGCTATGAATGAGAGTTACAAGTCTAGATTATTTTTCAAGCTCACAATTTCACTAAACGAGTCTGTCTTCCTAATGTAGATAGAAAACAATAGCAATCTGTATATTAATTTTGAATTGTCACAGTTATGTATAGGGCTATATTTCTTGTGGAACTCTATGACTTCTAATGGAGTAAAGAGAGGATGATTGAAAGCTATTGAGTTTGATGTTGCTAACATAGCAGTCATGAGTCTACCAGTACCCGTTCGTGATATCACATCAAAGTAATGTGCCAATTATGTTATTTGGATCCTTACATGCAACTCAACACAGAACTCAAATGTTACAATTTATGTGTTCAAGAAATATTATTCACTCCAAATAAGTTTAGGATTAAACTTAGGTCTTACCCTAACAGGTGTATTAGAAGGTATAACAAATGTATTAGAAAGTATATGTATATTTGTGTACATACATGCGCTTAAATAAAATTATATAAAAGTTAGAATACTCTAAATATTTTTTTTATTAATTTATTTTTTTTGATAAAAAAAAACTACAGAGTCATATTTGTTTATTTTCTCTTTTGTTTTAATTATCTTCAATCTTCATATTTGATACTTGTCAGAATACATAAACCTTGATTTTACATTTGAAAGTGTCATATCCACTTATTGATAAGTACACCTGATTAAATGATTGATATCTTAGACTTACAATTATTCTAATTATGTTTATGAAAAAAAGTTAACAACAAGGAAAAAAAATTAAAAAAATAATAAACAACTATCAATAAATAAATTGAAAAGAAAACTAATTATGACAATATAATATTTTTTAATACTTCACCCAAATTTCTTTGTTTTTCATCAATATAATAAGTTTATAATTTTACTTCATAATCCATTGCTTATAAAACTAAACTTAAATATATATTTTTTATCCTAATATTGTAATGGTTTTCAATTTTTTATCATTATTTTGAATGTTTTCGATTTGATCCTTTCTTTTTTTATAAAAAAAAGTAAGTTAATTTGATCTCTTCTATAAAAGTTTTATGATAATAACATTAGTGGAATGTCATGCAATATTTGTTGATAGTGTCAAAGTGTCAGTTTCAACAAGTAGTTAATTGTAACCGATAACTTCATTCATTGTCATTGTTATGACATCATATTATTCATTTCACATGTTATTATTGCAACATTTTTCTTATGATCAATACGAGAGGAATGATTATATTAACTTATTTTAAAAAAGTGTAACCAAATTAAAAATATTCAAAATAATAGAATCATATTAAAAAATAAATCATTATAATATTAAGATTAAAAATTCTATTTACCTTAAAATCAAATAAGAAAAAAAAAACTCAACGTACATTTAAATATATTTTTAGTCATAATAAATGATCAAATTTATTTTTATTTTGTAATAACTTTTTTCTTAATTTTTTTTATCAAAAGTATTTTAGAAAGCTGTTAATGAAATAAAATTATATAAATAATACTTATTAGACCAAAAATAAAATAAAAAATTATAACAAAAAAAAATTCTATTAAAATAAGATTTGATAATTTAATAAATTTTAAGCCTTACATTTAAAATCTGTGATTACAAAGTTTGGCTTCAGTTTTTAGAGGTTGAAATTGAATTTGAGATATTTTTAGATAGTTTGTTTTGCCATATGTAAAGATGCAGTCATGAGGTGATATTGCATTTGGTGAGACATGTTTTGGACATAAATGTTAACATTTCCTTTTGAAGTGAAAGAAAATTCACTCATCACAAGTAATAAATGTAAGATAACAATTAAATGTTAAATAGATTAAATATTAATTACTAATAAATAACTCATAAAGGTAACGTAATAATATCAATGTCAACACATATAAATTAATAAATGCCACTAATCAGTTAAACATACTATTTATAATTTATATTTAGTAAATTTAAAATTAATAAATACTATTAATTATAAATTAGAGATAAGTACAATACTTTGGTTGGTTTTAATAATACTAAATGAACAATATAATATTATACAGTGAGAAAAGAACGTCTATCTATCTAATATTGTACATATAATTTAATCATCCTACTTCAAATATAGAACAATGTAGTTGTTTATTGTCAACGTAATAAATATATATATATATATATATATATATATATATATTTATTTATTTATACTTAAAATTTAATATAGACTTAAATACGTTTGTAATTATTCGTAATTATTGAAATTTTCTTTTTCAATATATTTTAAAATTTTTCGTTTTTGGTAAAATCTTTTCAAAAACTTTAAATAATGCGTCAGACAATTAAATAAAGTGTTTTAGATAATATTTTCGAGACTAAAAAAAAAATATTTGGTGTCAAGAATTTTTATAAAAAGGACAAAAATGTATTTAAGTCATTAATAAATATACAGTATTAAAGTTAATATTATATGTTCAACTTTTTTTTCTTTTATCTTTATTTACTTTACTTTTACGATTTGAAATAAAATGTATTTTCATTTTTCATGATGGGAAATTACTTTGAAAAGGTAAACAGAAGAACACAGCACTTTCATGATGGGAAATTGCTTTGAAAAGGTAAAACAGAATAACACAATATTTAGTGTAATAAAGAACACAAATTTAGGTGTATGATTCATTAAAAGATTGGTGTAATGACTTAAGGTGTCAAACTCGACTATAACTGGTACACCTTGAGAAGGGAATTCTTATTAGAATATGAGACACATGTGTCTTTTTTAAGAATGTGTGTAAATGTATATCAGATTTGATAATATGATGTTTATGGTTACGAATCATGTGTAATCATTCACAAATATACATAAAATGATGTTTATGTGGATTGAAACATTTCTTTCGCTTTTTTTTTTATTAATTTATTGTTGATAAAAAGATATAATAGGTTAAAGTAACTTTTGATTCTCTCTTTTGACAAATATATTTCTCGTAAACTTAGAAGAGGAGAGAGGAGAGATCTACCACAAAATATTGTTTTAATAATATGGTATATATGATGAGAACAAAATTTTATGATTCATCAGCTTTGTACTTCTCATAAATAAAAACATTTTATTATTAACCTTGCCTTTGTTGTTGGCAAACACTAGTAATGAAACCATAGATGATTCTAGATTTCAAGAATACTGGTCCATCATAACATCCTTAAGCCAAAATCTAAAACCATAACAACTAAAGAAGCGAAAATAAATATATATCATAAAGGGGTTTACATATAATTGTTTAGATGGAACACATAGTCTTGAACCTATACATTGGCAGAAGGGCAACGACAAATAACATTGATGTGGATCTCCCTTCTATGGAAGTTTTTGTGGCAACCACATGCACCACAAATCAGAGCTTCGGCAGTTCCTTCTGCTCCACTTGGAAAGAACTCCATGCAACCATCCAGAGATAATCCTCCAACATTAAGTGCTTGATTCTTTTGACACTCTCCATGTTCTACATTCTTCACAATCGTCACCAAATGATTGCTTGGGCATAGTGGAGGGGGCTCTCTTCTCAAAATCACTTTCAACATGGTGTTCTATCCTTCGATTTCTCTACCTTCAAACAATGAAAAGTTGATGTTAAATTAGTGAAGGATCAAATTGTAGCCTGAGATAAAAATCATATATACATAGATAGATATAGATAGATAGAGAAGAAAAGAAAGAGAAAAAGAGAGCAATAAAGATAATGAAAGAGAGAAAGAGTACAATTTTTATGTAATGGATGTGGAGACTCTAGTCCTAAAAGATATATTTATAATAGAATATGTGATATCATTTGAGTCATCTTTTAATTACAAGTAACTGAAAAGTAACCGTTAAAAAATAATGAGTTGAGTTTTTCTCAGAGAAGACACTTAATAGATTAAGATTAAAAAAAAATAAAAAAAAAATTGTGGAGTCTACCTTCAAACGAATTCAAGACTCTTGTCAATTACTTTTTTTTCTTATATTTAACCCAATTAGAAGAGTCATTTGTAAATAAGAAAAAAGTATAATGAAATAAACAAAACCTGAATTCAAATTTATGATAATAATGTTAATGGAATGTCATATAAAACTTATTGATCTTGTAAATATGGTTTTTAGTAGTCAATTGTAACTCATGTTATCATTCATTGTCATATGTTATTGTTATGATGCCATTCATTATTCATTTCACATGTCATTTTTGTAACGTTTTTGCCATTAATATAATAGAAATTACTATATTAACTTATTTAAAAAGAAATGTAACCAAATTAAAAATATTCAAATTAATAAAACCATATTAAAAAAATCATTATAATATTGAGATTAAATACCTACTTTAAAATCAAACAAGAAAAAAAAATCAACATATATATATTGAAATATATTTTTAGTCAAATTTATTTTAATTTGTAATTACTTTTTATTTTTTTGTTAATAATTTTTTTATTAAAATTATTTTAGAAAGCTGTTAGTGAAATAAAATTATACAAATAATACTTACCAGACGAAAAATAAAATGAAAAATTATAAAAGAAATAATTATTTTTCTATTAAAATAGAATTTGATAGTTCAATAATTTTTTAAGCCTTATATTTAAAAATTTGTGAATTACAAAGTTTGGCTTCATTTTTTAGAGGTTGAAATTGAATTTGAGATCTTTTTAGATTATTTGTTTTTGCCATATCTAAAGATGCCAGTCATGAAGTGATATTGCATGGTGAGACATGTTTTGGACATAAATGTTAATATTTCCCTTTGAAGTGAAAGAAAAGTCACTCATCACAAGAAATAAATGTAAGATAACAATTAAATGTTAAATATATTAAATATTAATTACTAATAAATAACTCATAAAGGTAACGTAATAATATCAAATGTCAACACATAGAAATTAGTAAATACCACTAATCACATTAAAGTTACTATTTATAATTTATATTTAGTAAATATAAAATTAATAAATACTATTAGTTATAAATTAGAGCTAAGTACAATACTTTGGTTTTAATACACTAAATGAACAATATAATATTATATAGTGAGAAAATAAGTATATCTATTTAATATTTTACATATACTTATAATTTTAATCATCCTACATGTCAAATATAAAACAACGCATTGTAGGTTATTATCAACGTAATATATATATATATATATATATATATATATATATATATATATATATATATATATATATATATATATAT
>Ga0209700_101506_pt1 | contig 48357 bp, 20 predicted proteins | sample SiratroredBW_FD_187528 | JGI IMG/M metagenome (GOLD analysis project Ga0209700, IMG submission 187528) | Root nodule microbial communities of legume samples collected from California, USA - Siratro red BW (SPAdes) (version 2) | ecosystem: Host-associated > Plants > Roots > Nodule | place: USA...
AAAAAAAAAAAAAAAAACCTCTATATTATCACTATATTCTAATTAAATTTAACATTTTATCTCAAGTTACTTAAAAGAAAGAAGAGAGAAAGATAGCATACCAGCAGCGCGGGTTTCAACCTTGTACGCTGATTTTGCCAGCTGTTGAAATTGGCTCCCAGCGGTCCTATATATGTTCATTGAAATTAATAAACTTCAGGCATACTTCAGCATTAATAAAAAGGGACGTCCTTTGTTTAATAATACATACAGTAGTTCGTTATGGCCGTATTTCATTTCCTTCTCAGCAAGAGCGGTCCTTTGAAGCAATTTTACACTCTCCTTCTTCAGTAAATCCACTGAAAGGTTCAAGTCTTTTACACTCTTCTCAGTTCTAGCATACCGTGCCTTCATATACATTCTCGTGAAAAGGTGAAAGAAATATCAGAATATGCACTGGAGAAATATTACAACTCTTAATGAAGAACTGATAGGAAGTAAAGATACAAAATAAGGAAAGTGCACATGATGCATCAGAACTGGAAAGGAGTAGTACGTAAGAACATAGGTAAGGGATGCATCTTGATTGTTCAACCGAATAATACCTCCTCACTCTGGAATCGACCAAATGTATGACGGAACAGAAACCTTCTTGGAGCTGCAAAACCAAAAAACAATTCAGCTTGATTGAAACAAATACAAACGCAATCGAGACTTGAGATACAGAAAACAGCACGGAATAAACTGGTTTCGATTATAAGCAATACAGTACAGTAGAGTCATTATGATCGCATTTTCCACAAAGATACGCAACAAAAACACATACATTTATACCACACTTTATCAGTCAGCTACACAAATCAATAAATGCCACTGGGGTATATCAAAAAACAATTCAAGCAAAGCTATTTTTAAATGGTTTCTTCTACAGTTTTCTCAGGTCTAATAATAAACCCTTATTGTGTCTTACATCAGTTCCCCCTAAACTTGAATTTTTAGCTCATTCTTGAAATCTTCCACACAGTATTCAAAGATATTTTGAATCTTTTAATATTTGAAAACATTGAAATTATTGGGTCTTGACCTCCAAAATTTTAGCAACTAAGATCCCTACCACGAGCATCATTAATAGATTGATATCTGACTCAATCAATCAATATTTTCTAGGCTAAATTGCTCTCGCAAAGCCCTGGACTATTTACTAAATTTTAATTAGGTCCCTAAACTCCTTTTGCATCCAGTATTTTCAACCAGGTTCTTCAACCAATATTCACACCTCTGCAAATCCACTCAACCCAGATATTTTTCACAAATTTCTCTATGATTTCACCAGACAACTTTATTGCAAACTCACATCTGACTTGAGCAATTAATTTTTTGTAACAGCAGTTAGTCACAAGGACCCAATTAAAAAAATAGGTCAGGGTCTTAATTGAAAATTGAAAAATAGTTCAAGAACCTACATATATCTGTTGGATGCAACGGGCATAGCCCATATTTTTTCTGTTGTTATTCCTATCTATAAACAAACAACCCTATGTGTGTATTTTATACAAGGGAGATTAATCTTATATTTTTTATGGTATTTAGAGCTAGGTTAGATCTTTGCTTTCCCGTGCACTCACTGTTCACCAGTGACTTTTTCTGCACCCGCTCTGCCGCCGCACTGCCATTGGGATGGCGATGCTCACCATTGACAGACTTGCCTCATTGTCCATGTTAAGTATATGTCTTGTCCTATTGATTGGAGACCATTTGTTCTTTTTAGGATTTTTCTCTCTCCTTGTAAGATGGTTTCTCGCTCCTCTTCATTTATGGAATCTTCTACTTTGGTATCTTAGCATGATGATTGCAATTGCCCTCATAAGCCGGGCAAAAGGCATCACAAGTGTGACCATTGTGGCAAACATGGCCACAGAATTGACATGTGTTATGTCTTTCATGATCATCCTCCTAGATCTATTGTGGCTGCCCAAACTGCTCCTGTGCAACCTTTTATTGTGAGCCCTACTTCATCTGATACCTCAGGCCAACCTGTTATTTTCAATAAACTTTTTAAATGGTACGAGGATCGCTAGAACCCTGGTTCTATTACACATAAATCCTAAACATCTAAACATGTTGGCACGGTCATGAATTCTCCATCTCTCCTTCATGCTTAGCTGGTCATCCCAATCTTGCCAAGATGCAACAACTTGTTCCAAGTTATCAAATTTGTCTTGTGAATCATATCATTTAGGGAAACATAGTCATAATTCTTTTCTTAGTAATGTCTCACTACGTGTTTCGTTCCCTTTTTGCCTTAGTTCACTCTAACATTTGGGGACCAAGTTGTGTTAAGTCTAATTTAGGAGTTCTAATGATTATTCAAGATGTAGTTGATTGTTTTTAATGAAAACTTGTTCTAAGTTGTTTTCTATATTTCAATCTTTTTATAATGAAATTAAAAATCAATTTGGAGTTTTGTTTTGAACCTTACACAGTGATAATGCATGTGAGTATCTTTCTCATTCTTTTAACAATTTCATGACATTCTTCACCAAACCTCATGTGCTTATACACGTCAACAAAATGAGGTGGCTGAGCGCAAGAATAGACATCTTGTTGAAACCACTCGCACCAGTTTAATCCATGGTGATTCCTCAATGTTTTTGGGATGATGTTTTTTGGGATGATGTTCTTAGTGCATGTTATGTCTTTAATCGTATGTCATCTTCGATTTTAGAGAACATTCGCCATTCTATTTTATTTGCTCATGAACCTCTCCATCCCTTATCCCTTAAAGTTTTTGGGTCTACATGCTTTTTTCACAACTTTTGTCCTAGTCTTGATAAATTCTTGTCAGTCACACAAATGTGTCTTTCTAGGATTCGCTAGATCTCAAAAAGGATATAAATGTTTCTCACCCTCTCTTAACTACTATTTCGTTTCTACATATGTCACCTTGAGTCTTCTTTATATTTTTAAGTCTTTTTAGTGCAGACTCGAACATTATGTTTGTCACTGTGATGCATGTGTTACACATGACAAATCTTCCGCGCATGTCAAAACAATTACATTTCTACTCTAAGCCTCACCATGTCTTTAATACCACTAGATGCAAGGAAAATAGAAAATGGCAGCTTCGTAACAGAAATACAGCCAAAGCTGGGAAAAATATATCTTAAAGGTTATTTATACCAAATTAATTGTATATTACCAAGTCTAAGCCAAAGTATACAAGTCCTATCTAACCCCAACTTTTCAGTCATTAAAAGTTAAAATCTCATGTGACTACAATCAAAATTACATTAAAGACAAGCAAAACAAGAAAATAATCTGAATACATAAAGAAAAGAGCAGTGTTCCTGCATTATTTTCCCAAGTTTTGCCACAATATGGTAATTTGTATCAAGATACATAAATATTGCATTAAACCTAAGAAAAATTGAAATACCAAAGTAAAATATGTTACTTGTATGTGAAAATGATAGGAAAAATGTTACCTCGCATAGCCAAAAGAGCAGCAGAAATAGCTACTCCCGCACTTAAAGCTGGGTTCTCCTTTGCAATCAACAATCCATCTGCAAACGGCTAAGACGTAAGAAGATAAACAAGTGCTATAAGTAAAAGACCGCCACAGAACAGAAACAATTCAGTTGTTTTACGGCCACCAACTTATTCGAAGATTAATAACATTCAGTGTGTTAACTCATCTATGAAACATAAATTTAAAATAAGATTGATGACATTCACTCCTCATGTGAAATATTAAAATTAAAAATATATCCGCATTCCTCTTACTGATAGACAAGAGACACAAGAGTCCTTTACTACTAGGGTAAGAAAAATATCCTACCAAACAATAACAGGAAAAAAAAAATACAATAAAAGCATGGAAAGGTTCAAGTATAGAAAGGGTGCATGATCTTTCTGCAAAAACGAAACCGTGAAGAAACAATGGTTAATTGAATACCAAATAGAAGCCATAAATATAAGCTTCGACATAACAAGTATAGGTACAAAGAGCAATCCAAAGAAATGCAGGCATATCCCATAGTTTTTTTAAAAATCGCATATTTTACATGCTGCCATAAAACTTTAACCTTACTTTTGCCAAAACCTTTATACTAAACCAACAAAAAAGATCATAAAAGTTGAAAGACACAACCAACACTCAAGATCAATAGTATCAATTTTTAATCACCTTTAATTTTATTGAAGAAAGCATTTTCATATGTCCTATACTGTGATGCTGCTTCTGGTAAAGAATTCTGCAAAAGAATCATGCATAACCAGATGAGTTTTGGAGCCATTCATATTTTATCAACGAATAAAAGAAATCAAGCTTCATTACTTAGACAGCAGGTTAAATCATATGATAACATGTCATTAGAGTTCCAAAGTTCAGAGCTTCAATTTTCCATATGACTATAAAAACAATCAGGAAATGAAATTATAAGTCTAATTTTAATGTTGGAGTGAATAATCTATGCATTATAAAAAAAAAGTATAATATAGCTGCTATAATTTTTAAATTAAATAGATATAAATAACAGACTAATACTTTCTTACGAAGACAGAGATAAGGTGCCAATAGTGCTTCACTCAATGAAAATCAGGATAGTAAAAATAATAGTGATGGTTACGACAACGTGAGAAATAGGATTAAAGGTGACAGTGGCAAAGGTCACTTGCCGCTGGTGCTGATGATAAATTAGGATTAGCAGTGGCAGCAACGATGACAGTGGTAGAAGTGGTGTTTTGGCATTTGCACTAGTAGAGGGGCAATATGCAACAGCAGTGATATGTATGTATGGTATACTGAACCTGTATATAGCACTAAATTATCTTGAATAACACAGCATTCCCATCCTCTAAATTCTCACTAAATTATTTTTTGTATCTTTCTTCTAAATCCCCCCTCTAAATTCAAATGCTCCACTATGGCCAGGGAAGCTTGGTTGCTGCCCTACAGTATCCATCTTCTCACACCACTAGAGAAATGATAGAGTCTTTGTTAATAATCTACGAACGAGAGAATTCTAATGCATCATGAATTTGTTTGTTGTTTCCACAGAATTCCTACAGGCTATATTTTTCAACTCATTGATCATAAAGGAGTCTAGACCATGTTGTTGAAAAGATGATCATGACAATAGCTCAAACAAATAGCAAAAAACAAATACTTAAATGTAAAAAACCATTTCAAATTGGAATAGAGAACTCTCCTGCTATCACAATTAAGATTGAGAAAAGTATGAACGTAAGAGTAGAAAAGTCTCACATATTTGGGTGAGATTGTTTATTGGGAATGACATTTGTACATACAAATAAAAAATCGCACAAAATCCATACAAATTCAATCAACATAATAATTCATTAAAATTTGTATGATTTTGAATATGCGATGATTATTTTTTGTCTTTTAAGATCTCAATTGAATATTAGTATCATATAATGGAGTAGGGGCCACAGATAATCCAACCCTATAGTGTAAAATTGTGCCCTAACCCAGTCTCTCCTTGAATAACAGTCCTGAAGCAAATCCTTTTGTTACTCTCATCTCTTTTCTTTCTGTTTGACTCCAGAAAATAAATAAATAAATAAATAAATAAAAAGAGAGAGAGGAATGGAAACCCTCACTCAATTCGGCATCGACATCCACATTGCGTATAACGCAAATAACCTAGAAGATTCCTATGAGATGAGAAGAAGAAGGGGAAACCTGTAAGGCATGGAACTGAGTTGAAGAGCTATGTTGCACATTCCGAGCAGATTGAATGGCAGAACGCTGAAGATTCTCTGCAATGGCGGCCAGCGAGGGAGCGGAGTCCAGGGACGCGTCTCCGTCTGAAGAGGACGACGAATCTGCCTTTGCCATTGTCCGATAGGGCGTGGGTTGCGCTGCACTGCGTACAAACTATGCCTAGTTAACCAGCACAGTTTATTTAATTGCATTTTAGTGTGTATTAAAACAATTGGTATTTGTTTCTTTAGTTTAAATTATAACAAATAACTATCTTTAAAAATACAAATCAAATTTTTAGGAATAAAAAATATTTTTAGTGAATAAATTATGTTATAATTTAATATAAATAATTTTATGTGCAATACAAATATCAATATGATTTGGTTTGAATGAAATTTAACTCAAACCTTTTATCCAGTGTTTAGGATTTGACAAGGTAAAAAGATGTTTAGTAGCACTAACATGGCTGTCTAAAATATCTTTAGATAAAGTATTTTTATTTATTTGTAATTATTTTAAAATTTAATAGGCTATATAACTTTGCATTGTCAGTATATTAAAAGTTAACAAAGAATATATATATATATATATATATATATATATATATATATATATATATATATATATATATATATATATATATATATATACACGTGTGTGTGTAAATTTCTCACTAAGTGAAATTAAGACTCAAAAACAATGATTTTGTTTTATTTGTAATACATTTTTGTGAAAGTTTTATTGTAAACACACCTAATAACTACTTTTTATTGCGTTGTTGTGAGGAAGAGATTAGTTGATCATCACGAGTATCTTTATACTTCTAACCAATAGTGAAATCTTTTATAATTTACAAAGGAAAATTGAATGTAATTCAAGTTTATGTAAGCAATAAAAAGTTGTTCTACCAAAGGAGGTGAATTGATATTTTTTTTATTAAACTTTTTCATTTAACAAATTTAAAGAAAATTCTCAAAGCACTTGATTAAAAAGTTAGGATTCTTACACAGCAATGAAAAAAAGTACAAAAGAGACAAAGAAAAAAAATATTACTCAATAAATTTTAAACTAGTTTAAATCAATCGATTTTACATTCTCTCAATCAACTCAATCTTAAAATAATTGTATTCACTATCTTTAATATTTAAATTATAACATGTAAAATATAAAATATGCAATCACACTTTAAAACAATATACGTACAATTTTTTTAAATAATGCAAATACGCTTTGTAACAAATATATCAACTAAATAAATCTATAACAAAAATTTATAAAATTTTAGAAAGATATAGTAATGGAACACAAATATATACAACAATAAGTAATCAAATAAGAAAATCATAAAAAAAAACCTTCAAATTTATCTTACAACAAAAGAGTGTTTTTCAGCTGAGTTTAAAGCTTATAGAAAATATTCTTAAATATCTAATAGCTTTTGAAAGTAATATGTATATTTCAAAAAAATCTCATAAAACCTTTTATAGAAAACATACCAAATATGGTTTATGCTAAGTACTAATAATTGTTTTATTTTTCGTAGTTTTTTGAAATACACCTGAAATAATATAATTTATTATGTTTTCATCTTATTGAGACGGATAAAGTTTTTATAATTAAAAATATGATGATTTATTATTTTAAGTGATAATCAATTTGAGAGTGTGATAATTTGTTATTTTAAGTGATAATAAATTGTTAACACTAGTAATGTAAAAAACTTGTATATAATTGAAAACTTTTATAAAGGTAATTGATTATTATAGTGACTTGGAAAAAGTGAACAATCAATATATAATTCATTTTAAAATAATTTAAATTGATCAAACCATAATTGATTATTCCTAATAATAATAAATGATATAACTTATGCTAATAGATTATTACATGTAATAATCGATCACATGAAATATTTTCTTAAACAATTTTCAAAAATTAAGTGTATGATTACACACATTTAATCATAAAAGTTTGTAACATACATCACAATGAGCTGGATCAATAATTTGGGGTCAGCCAGCACAAAACAATTCAATGTTTTCACTGTTAATGTCTGTTACATGAAAAGGCGAGAAATAAAACTTTTGATTATCCATTTTTTTTCATAGCTTATCAACTTACAACCATTCACAATATTATCATGATGTTATGGTATAAAACTATATTTATGCTTGCAGTGACATAGTTAGACTATTTTTCTTATTTATAAATATTATTAATTAAGATATATAATCTATAAAAAATAATATTCAATAATAATTTAAATACAGTTTATAATTTTTTAATATATTCTAATTGATTAAAATGTTAACTCTTGAAGTTGAAAAAGGTTAACGTGGGGTCAAGATTTCGTTTCACCAGAGTTTAATAAATTTGTTTAACACATAAATATTAAATCTATATATAATTTGAATTTTTTTATTAATGATATAATTTATTTTCTCTTTTATAATCACACTCATAAATTTTCTTTAAATAAGTAAATATTGTTATTACTTTATAAAATTATTAAAATAATTAATAATTAAACAAGTTTTTAACTAATATTTGATTCAATATTTTTAATTTAATTATTTTGTATAAATATCCAATGTTTCTTTTATGAAAATCAATTATATTTGTGAAACATAAACATTTTATAATTAATTTACATATTTTGTTAAATATATATTCTTCTATTATTATATTTTTAAGATGTATGTGTATATATATATATATGGATTCATATATTATTTTAGTTATTATATAATATTAAATTGATAAACTCATCTAAAATTACATGAATATTTATGTCACAAAACATACACACATACTTATATATATATATATATATATATATATATATATATATATATATATATATATATATATATAAACTATTGTATGATTAATTTTAAGTTTTAGTATTATTTAACTTAATTTTTATTGGAAAAACAAGGGTAATATTTTTAAAATATCTAACTAATATTTTATTCAATATTTTAGATTTTAATTTATTATTTTGATACTAAACTATTACAAATATTTTAGAAATAAAAGTAATTTTTAAGCAATATCTTTAACGAACATTTTAAGTAACTTGATATTCAATAATAAACATTTCATTTTATTATCTTTCATATTCAAATAGTTTAAAGTGTTGATTTTAAATGTAAAATACTATAAAATAATAATTCATTTTCACTTATAATCATAAAAGTATTGAATTATTAATCCATTTTTATTCAAAACTTAAAATAATATTAAATTCAATATATCACATTTCCTCATTTTATAGTATCTAATAATGATAAAAGCGAAATTTAAAATATTTGAACTTATATTTAGCTGATGTTTGGTAAACATTTCATATATACTATAAATAAAATTAGTAGATGAATTTTTGATAATATAGTAAAACTATGGAGAAGGGGTGAAAGACAATTATGTATGGAAGAAAAAAGGGAAAATAAAATTAAATAATTGAAGAGGGAGCAGAGAGATAAAAAAAAAAAAAAGAGGAAGAAAAAGAAAGTTGGTTAATATAAGTTCTAATTGCCCCCAAAGTACTGTTTGGCTGTGCGGAATTATTCTCTACTCGCCAGCAAGAATACAAAACGAAACGGAAAATGCAACCACGCGATACGACATAGCAGCACCATCGCAGTGGTTGAGGGTGAAGGGGACGATGCGTTACACACTTTTGCTCCGATTGATTTAGATTGAAAGCTAAATTGGTGACAGTTTTTTATGATGCTTTGTTGTTCATCCTGTTTGAATTTGCGAGATCGATTTCAGCCATGGATTCGTGACTACGATAGGCTCCAGTCCTTCGCTGTCATCCTCATTTACCTTCAGGTTCCAACCGAGAATCTCTTCTTTCATGCCTTAATTGCGCATTGTTGTCTTTAATTCAACTTTTTTTGGGCGTTTTCGAAATGCAAGATTGGCTGCGCGTTAATTGGATCCTTGGGAGCATCCTACAATGGTGTGTCGCTCGTGAATCTGGTAGTTGCGTTGTTTGCGTTGGTCGCAATTGAGAGTAGCAGCCAGAGCCTTGGCCGCACCTACGCCTTTCTTCTTTTCTGTACCATATTGCTTGACGTTTGTTGGTTTATTCTTTTCGCTCGAGAAATTTGGTGCGTTCAGCGAATATATTTTATTTCTCAGTTTGTTTATTTGATTAATATTGCTTGGGACCAAATGGTTGAATCTTGGCTGATGATTCTTGCCCCTTAGAACGGGGCATTGAGTGCCGCATGCCTTGTCTTTATCTTATTATGTGACCTTAGGTTATAGATAAAGTGCAAATATGGATTGGGACAAAATTTGCATGCAGTTTCTTTTATTGTGTTTCAATCACAAATGGAGTTTTGCTCGTTGATAATCTATGTTAACCTGTAATGCTGACCTTTTTTAGTAAGGATGAGATATTGTGAGTGATTTTCTTGTTAAAGCTGAGTTTGAAACCACTTGTATTGTTACTAGAATTATTTGTTTCTTTATGCTCCCTAGATTTTGCTTCCGATTTTAATTTCCAAGTTTATTGAGTTTTTCTGTGTTTTCTTGATGTTCTTGAACTTGGAAAGGTTTTACTTCTCATAGTGTATAGTTGCTTTCTAAGGAATTTCATTGAACAACTCTCTTCCTTGTTATGCAAATATTGTGACCAATTCTCTGTGCTGATGGTTGTTTCATCTCTTCAAACTCTCCTTCATCCTATAGTTGTATTCCATCCATTAGTCATCTAATTGAGGAAGTAATCTTCAGAATTAATTCCGGATTTTATTACATTTGTTGATTTATTTGTGGGTTTCAGCTGGTAAGACGTAATTATTAGTATAAATAGAAACATTGAATTAATATTTAACACACCATATTAATCTAATAGAATATTATTCAGTCTCTGTTTCCCTCCCACTTTACCTAGACTGTAAATTTTACAGCATGCATCCTACATTTTGTATTTTGTCAATTTAACAAAACGAATTTGCCGCTGTATGCAGTGAAGAGATTAATGCGAACTGATTTTCTCTGTTTGTAAGATTCAAAATGTGATCATGACTGTGTTTTCCATTCATTTATAAGAACATTATGTGTTTTTGCAGGAACATTTCTACTCAACAATACACAGCATTTTTCATATTTTCAGTGAAAGTTACACTGGTTATGCAAAGTGTTGGTTTTACTGTGAGGTTATCATCTTCGTTGTTATGGATTCAAATTTATAGGTTGGGTGCTTCCTATGTGGACACAGTTTCTCGAGCAGCAGATCCTGATTTGAGGGGTAGTTTTTTAAGTCCTGTGACACCTGCAGTAGCTAGGCAATGCTCAAATTCCAATGAGATACTTGGAGGTTCTATATATGATCCATCATACTACTCATCCTTATTTGAAGATGGTCAAGAAAACAAATATCCAAGCGGGGTATGCACATACTTTGCCTAAAACCATATGTCGTGATTACTTTTTAGTTGGTATCAATTAGGCACTTTGTTGTGCAATTTTATCTGCTCCAGTATCGATCTTATAGATAAGCATTTTTATTAACTAGTCCACTAGGACCCTAACTTGTTAGTGACTCTTAAACTATAGGAAAGAGAGAAACATTGCGCCGAAACCATATGTTTTTTAGACAACATGGATGCTTTATTTATATTTTGAAAAAAATATAATCACTTAACCATAACCCAATTTCCAAAGCCCAAGTGGAATGCTTGGACCTGTCCATCTTCTCAAAATTAACAATATGGTTAGAAAAAATTTAGAATCTGTTTTGAAGTTTGATGTGGTGTTGGAAGACATTTTCTTGGAAAGCTAGGAAAAAATGAAAATAACGAACCACCAAAACAACTTTGATGGGGTAATCACCACAGGGATATAAGTGCACATGGGAGGTGACCTAGGCGAAGGTTGGTTGGTTGTTAGGCCCCACCACACTTACCAATGGAACTTACAGTTGGAGCAGGAGAGAGGTCACACGTGAGGGCAAGTGGATGGATGGCTCATGATGGCGTTTGGATGGTTGGATAGATCGGCATGATCCCAAGCTTGTGTTTTTCAGAGGAAAAGGTGGTCATAGGAAACTTCCCAAAGGTGGCATTGGAGCCGTGAACGGGAACTTGGAAATGGTTCACAAAAGAAAATTCCTGAAATCTTGGTTCTAATGAGCCAGTATGATTTTGAAAAAGACTCTCGATACCATGTTAAACTATAAGAAAGAAAGAAACAATTGAGCTAAAACTGTGAGTTTGTGAGACAACAACACATGCTTTATTTATTTATATTCAGAAAAATCAATGCAATAAATAGAGGAGATCTAATATTCTCTTATAAGTAAGATATGATACGTGAAGAAATAAAAACGTTCCTATATAATCGGGATATTTTTTTATTACATGGGATCAACTCCTTATCTCTATAATTATATCAGTGGATTTATTTACTATTGAACTGAATCTTGGTGCGCAATGCAATGGTCAATAAATTGCAGACTGGGCATACTTTTTTTTAACTACATAGAATATCATTCTTAAAATTTTCTATGACATGAAAAGAATCAACTGCGTACAGAGTGGTCTTTTTTGTGCATTGTTCAGTTAACTAGTACAGAATTCTTGTAGAGCGGTACGTTTGGTACTTTATAATGTGTTAGATTATGGATATTTTCTAGAATTATAAAAATAAGACTGGTCAATCCAACCAGAAAACAGTTCAGCCCATCAAGGTTCAGAATTTTCATCAGACTAGATAAAAAAACTGGTTATAAAACAGTTGAATTGGACTGGTCTAAAATCCTAAAACAAATCAGGTTGATTTATTTTAAAAGCTTCTAGTTTTTTTTTTTTTTTTTTTTTTTTTTTGAATAAAAAATTAGAATGAGAGGATGATCAAGAGAAAGGATGTACCTAGTCAGACATGAGGTTTGTTGCACCTAATCAGATTTAAAGAGAGAGACAGTAACTGTTCATGTGGCATGGGCAGTTGGGAGGTGCATGGGATGCATTTTTTTCCGTAGGATGAGAATGTGTAGGGGTGAAAGGAGGGTGGTGGTGGGTGAGCTGGCTTGAATTAGTCAGAACATGAGATCTGCCGGACCTAATATTTTAGGAGAGAGAGTAACTAACTGCCTATGTGGCATTAGAAGTAGGTGTATGAGATACATTTTGCTGGAGATTGAGCATTTGTAAGGGGTGAAAGGAGTGTGGGGAGGTGACGAGTGTCTAGTTATGTGTTAGCTTGATTTATTATTGACACTTGAATTTTTTATAGTTTTAGAATTTTAGAACAAATAACATGAATGTTAAAGATGGTCACCACTAAACACGAATTATTAAGTGTGAAACTTACATCTAAGAGTAGAGAGGATAGAGAGAAGAGGAGAGAAATAGAGAGGACAAAGAAACTGCATTGCACTTCTGTTAATTATCATTCAGTTTTCACTCAGTTGTCTAGAATACACCAACCTACCTTAATTATAGGCAGCAATGAGTAACTAACATCGTTTTCTTCTTTATATTTACATATCACAATCGGTCTCTATTTTTGCACCCATTTCCTGGTACACATCAAGATCTCTCTTGACAACTTCGCCCGATGCTCATATTGATCTCCCTTTTCTCCTTTTCACAGGACTTAAACTTGTAATCTATCCTCCTTGTTTGTGTTTCCACTGGCCTTGTCAAACCAATTGTTTTCTTTATTTCTCAACTTGTGGTCAAATAGACAAATATTATGCATCCAAGTGATGAAATTTTGTACTTTAACTATATCTTTCTTCCCTCCCTATCGTTTGTGACAAGAGGAGCTCCATTTATTGTTAGTATTTTAGTTTCTGTCATGTTTCATGGATGCATTGTGCTTCTACCATAGTCTTAAGTTTTCAGACCGTCTCTTGGAATTTTCAATAATTTTTAGGTGTGTTGGAAAGGTGTCTTAATTGTGGCCACCGGTTGCCCACATATATTCCAGCCTCTTTGGGCTGCCTTATTGTAGCCTCCAACACCTTCATTGTGCAAGGTGTGTTTAGTCTCAGATCGACTAGTGATGCAACCAATGTAGTACTTACAAGTCTTTTGACAATCCTCATCGTAGTGGCTAATTTTTTGGAGTTGAGTTACATTGCAAGGCCAAATTCTAATATGCCTAGATCTATTGGTGGGTCAACTGCATTGTCATAAGCCAGGCCATAGACCTAGGCATGAGGGGTATGTGTTGAAAGGTGCCGGGTCACCTCAGCTCTGGCTGCCCTAATTTTGGTCTCTTGGAGCCTTCTTTACACTCTCCAGCACCTTCAATGTGCAAGGTGTGAGGGTGTCTTTCAATTTACTAGAGATATAGCCAATGTAGTCCTTCTTATGAAGCTTTGGTGGTTTTCACCTTCTAAATCGGTTTTGTTGGATTAAGTTAGATCTTAAAACCCAAATTTAGGAATGATGCCTTGAATATAGGGTATAAAACTTCTGATTCATATTTTATCATCATACTCTTTTATCTATTCATTCTCTATTTGGACAAACCTTAGTAGGATTTATATGTCTCATTTCATTTGGTTTTAGATGCTCAATCATGACATTACCCAGAATGAGTCCCCGTCATTTGCTGAAGTTTCTCTGAAGTCATCCGTAGGCAGATCTTACCAGGCTGTGGATGTAAGTATCTGCTTAATTAATATGCTCTTTTTAATCAATTAACCTTTTACAACCTCATTAAGTTGTTTACTATAGTTTACCGTGGACTTTTGGTAAGTGTTATACATAATGGTGCAGATGGATGAATGTATTTATGGATTTTTATAACTTCAACAATGGTCCTTTTTGGAGTTTTTATTTATTTAGTATAAATAATATTTTGATAAATATTATAAGGTTAGGTCTAGTATGATGCTTTTAGAGGAATAGTTTAACTGTCATCCTGATTTTATGCCTATAAAAGGCCCTGCTGTGTATACAGGGCAACAATTTATATTTTTAGTTTATAATTGTGTCCATTAAGGAGATTTCTATCTAGTGGGCTCCAGGTTGCATCGTTAAGATTTCCTAGAATCGTTAGTTGGTTTGGGATAATGTTCAGCGATTGGCTTCTTCTTGGCACATGGTATTTATAATGGAGTAATTTTACTTTCATTGACGATTTGTTTGATTGTAGTTGTTCTTAAGGTTCCATTTTTCTTGGAATTTTCGTGGGCCCAAATAATAAGGAAACTTCAGTTTATATAATGGCATACCAATTTATTTGATTATATTGTTATAATTCTTTATTATTCTTTTGAATAGGATAATTTTGATTCCTTTGGTTTATTTACCAATAAACTTTCTTTTGAGCTATTTAAGCAGTCTTGTGCCAATTAAAGTTTGTGTCTGCTAATTCTCTCTAGAAGAGATTACGGTTAAGGTCCATCTAATGGGGAGCCTTTTGTTTGGTCCATTGAACATAATTTGATCAAATGAATGATCTATTATTGATAGGAAGGCTTAAATTCTGGCTTTTAATGTGTTGTTGGGATTAAAAGGCCGAATGTCATATTTTCATCTGTGATGCTTTTAGTCGGCAATGGCCCTGTTTGTTCTTTTATGTATATATTTTTTTTTATAAGGCGATTATAGACTTGCATAAAGCATGCTATAATTGTATATTCTGTACAACAAATACAATTAACAAATTGATATTTGGTTATTATTTCTAAGTTCATAAATAATCAGTGCATATTACAGCATTCTCACAGGCAGATGAAAGGCAATTCTTTGTAGATCATTCCAACCATATCTTAGTTTCTAGCCTGGTTCCGGCTACTCTTTTACTCTGTTCCTGTAAACCCAAGTTGTCATTATAAAATGTTTTATACATTTTTTGCTTATGAATACAGTCAACGAGTGCTCCAACTAAGTTCCGGCTACTCTAAGTTCATAAATAATCAGTGCACATTACAGCATCCTCACATACAGATTAAAGGCGATTCTTTGTAGATCATTCCATCCATATCTTAGTTTCTAGCCTGGTTCCGGCTACTCTTTTACTCTGTTCTGTAAACTGAAGTTAGATTTTATAATTTTTTGCATATGAATACAGTCAACGGGTTCTCCAACTATTTTGCAATTTAGGAGTTACTTAAAATTGTAACAATGATTGTAATTGATACCATACCTTGTGTCGTTTGAGTACACAATTCCAATATACTCTCTTTGCCTTCTTGTATGAGAATCAAGTTGGTAGCAAAGTGAATTTCAAGCCATCTCCCTAAGTTACCTCTGTTCTGGAAGTTGCTTTTCTTTCAGTGTCTCAATTTTGGCAAGTCATGTGCCTCTATTTTAGCAATGTTTTTTTCCATTGTATTAATTCGTAGTTGTACTTGATGCTTCAATCTTTCCAAATTTAAAGGTTCCTCACCTGTCCACACTACTTTGTTAGACTGAGTGTTGTCCTAAAGGAAAGTGCCTTTTTGTGTCCTTTACTGCTGCTGCCTTCTAATATATTCAGTTGACTACACAAAGGACTGAGTTGTGTCAATTATAGTTTTGGGGATTTCAGTAGTAATATTTATTATAAGTATTTCTATTAACCTTGGATATTTGTCATCAATAAGTCATTCTAAAGTATTTTTAAATCTTAAAAATTTATCTGCTGAAATTAGTACTTCATTCTGCACAATTTCCTTTTTTTAATAATGGCAATGTAAAATAATATATGTTATTCCTTCTTGTGAATTCACGACCAAGTATTGAATCTTAAAACCTAGTCCAAGTACTCCAGAACAAAAATAAACATATAAGATGTCTAGTTTTTGCTGTTGCATATGAATGTTACATTTTGTATTTGGCTTGATTACATTAAATCTTGTTATTTCATTAGCTGAATGCTCTCTAATTCGCTCAACTTCCCCACTCTATTTTTTTTTTTTTTTCCCAATCTTCTCATCTCTTGATATGTTTCACTTACCAGTTTGACTTATGCGCCCATCATTCTGACTTTTATCGGTGCCCATCCTCCAATTGTTGCATTTTTCTTATTTTATATGGATGGCATTACCAAGACTGGGAATAACATTAGAGCAGTATTTTTCATGCCTCTAGTATTATTTTCCAGTACCACTGCATATATTTTTTCTCCACACATACAGTTTAATTGAATTAATCGTTGTCCATAATATTTTCCACTTCTGTTTTCCTGCAAAGAAAGGACTTGATGTTAAAATTTTCTTCGTTTTGCTCTTGCTTTTTTATACTTCTTAATTTGATGTCTACTGCCATTTGATCCACCAAAATCGGAGATATTTATTTGATACTTAAATTCCTTATTGTAAATATGATCTGGTTATCTTTCAATATAGTATATTATATATGTCTTGGTTACGATTGGTCTTTGTCCTTGCAGGAAGAGAATGGGTTGATTAAGAGGGAAATTGTTTGAAATAGATCCCATAAACATTGTTCTCACAGTGGGAGCTGGTCTTGTACCATGTGCAATTTTGTTGGCAAGTTTCTGACTGTGAATGTTGGTGGAAAGGAGAGGTGCACTGACTGGTACATCTCATGACAGATATCATGTTTTAAGGAAGCCATTATGGTTATGTGTCAAAATATTTGGGTTTCATGTTGCCGACAAATCTGCAAATGGGCAAGTAAGCAGTTTGGTACACTGCGCTCCAGCTTTGCATGCTACGTCTATAGCTATAGGTGAACAAGAGTCCTGGGGATGTATTATCCTTTTTTCCAGGATTCTATTTTGCTTTTTGTTTTTCTTTTTGCAGTGATTGATTAGGGGTCAGTTAGTAAATCTGTAGTTACCAAGGGAATGCTAGCAAAATATATTTTTTGTTCCAATTTTTTCTAAAACTAGACCATCATACATGGTATTAAAGATATTTTGAATGAATTAGTGTTCATATTCATATTGTGATTGAATTAAGCAGCACGTGAGCGGCTGTCGATTCTCCAACGCTTACTGGTCAAGCAAAAGATATCATCAACGTGAACTAAAGAAAGGCAAACCCATAATTGTAGAATTTAAATTGACCAAAACAAAAATGTTACCTGCTATTTGATAGTATGGAATAGTTACTTAAGATTTTTGTCTTTTTGATTGCTTTAGTTACTTAGGTCACGTGATAAGCTGCTTTCTGGTACGAGTGTTAAATTATTATTGTTGTACTCGATCCACATGAAAACATTAATGTTTGAAGACTAAATCAAAATATTCAAGCAATAAAAGCCACTTGGATTACGTTGTTGGTTAGGACTAACAAACAGTTTTGAATAATTTACACAACATTTTAGGTTTAAATTTCACTACTGTAGTTATTCTACCAAAAAAACGAGCTCAGCGTAACGCTGCAAAAAGAAAGGTTCTTTCCAATATCGTCCCTGAAAGGCCTATAAAATAAAGGTGGTGATATTTTAACATTATTATTCACATTTTACATCCATTTAACATTATAAAATATTATTATTTTATTAATATATAATATTTTATTAATACAAATAGTATTAAATGAATGTTTTTTTCAGCAGTATTAATATTTTCTTAAAATAAATTGGTTCTATTTGATAAAGTAGTTCAAATGACCTTTTAACATTTATATTATCTAACATGTTCCTGATTTTCATAGCATTATTATTAAAAAGTTTATTTACGTCAGATTTAATCCTATAAAATTGATCTGTATTACGTCCTAGGTAATGTTGAGATTTCCAATTGACTCCTACACTGAATATGGAACATCTGAAGTGTGAAATTAGAGAATTGCAGCACGATAGAATTAACACACTTCATTAAGATAAATACTGATATTATAGAAAGTAGGATTAGTTGCAAAAAATATATATAGTTGAAAGACCAAAAATAAGTTTCCAAAAGATAATTTGAATGCACGTTAGAAAAAGCAGAGTAATTTTTCAAATAATCATACACCCACATTCATTCATAAAAAAATTCAAGCAAGTCATGTCATATTCACATTTTGAGAGAAAATACATAGAGGGTCAGAAAGGACTAAAGAATATAATTGAATAGTATCTGTAATTGTAGTGCGAAATTTTATTTTACAACGCATAAAAATAGATTCCCAAACTCCTATTTGAAACTATTAAAAACTAATTTAAAAATCTTTTGTTCTTGCATAATTTAAGAATTTAAATTTTGGTCTATTATTTTAATTGTTCAAGATATCTTTTTTTTTTTTCTTAACTTTTATAATCTAAATAATGCAAGACTTTTCTTAAAAACCTTGGGGATGAAACTAAATTTGAATTGTTTAAGTAAAATCCAGGAGTCGAACTCATGGTTAGAAGTAAATATCCCACAAAAAATCAGATTCACCAACAAATCAGTCATCAGTCACCAGTTGCTAAAGGGACAAAGAAACTCAAACATTATTGAAACAAAAATAAAATAAATTTTGGAGGGAGTGAATAGGTGAAAATAATATGATGTTACCTCTTTTGCCGGTATAATTTCTATTTTTATTTATTTTTTATATGAACAAGTTTACTTTCCAACCCATCGTAATTGAAATGGGTTAAGTTTACCATGTCATTGCTGAAAATAAAATACAATAACTTATCCGGCCGGATTTATGAATGATGAGAACCCACTTAGCCAATCAAACAAAGAAAAGGCATACACTTATGAATCAAAACAACTTTAGACAGTAAAAATTCAAAATCCAGAGGTCGACTAGTTTTTTGGTTCACCAAAAGCCTCGTACAAAATCTTAACAAATGAAAACAGGTGGCTACTCGCCACAATGAAAAGGCGAATGAAACAAAGAAACCTTAATATATGGTATGTGAAAAGAAGCAGGAAACCCATCCTAATAAATTGTTTTGATGTAAGTTTGCAACCAATGTAGACTCGAAATGATGTGATGAGACTTCTTTGCACCATCAAAAATAATTGCCAAAAAACAGAATAACTCCTAATGGGGTGATCATTTCACAGTCAAGATCTTGATGACAGATGCAGTGCCCACACGATGCAGTGCCACAATAGAATCCCCGTTATGGCAGAGACCCTTGGACTTGGCATGCTGCATGGCAAATTCTATGGCTTCTTCTGTTGTTTCAGCATGAGAAGCTCTAGCAGACGCTGCACTCAATATTGGAACCAATCCACGGAATATCAGGCTGTGTCTCGCAGGGGCCTCGTCACTGCATGCCCAGTCAAAGGTATCAGTCTTGAGCTCAGGAACAACTACAGAAAGAATTGGCATGCCTGGCCTGTATTTAGCCACCAATTTTGCAGTACTCCCTCCTCTAGTTAAAACCAATATAAGAACAGCTCTAGCCGAGTTGGCTGTTCTCACAGCAGAAGAAGCTAAACTCTCCAATGGGCTCATGGGTACTGGCGAGTGTTCCATGATCCTTTTAAACACATCTCCATAATCAAGGGTGCTCTCTGCTTCAATGCATATTTTAGCCATAGTTCGAACAGCAAGTTCTGGATAAGCTCCAGCAGCTGTTTCACCACTAAGCATCACACAGTCTGTGCCATCCAGAACTGCGTTGGCAACATCAGTAGCTTCAGCCCGGGTTGGCCTTGGAGATTTGATCATTGACTCCAACATCTGGGTTGCAGTAACAACAGGTTTTCCTTGGATATTGCACTTATAAATCATCACTTTCTGAGCGAGAAATATCTTCTCTATTGGAATTTCCATTCCAAGGTCACCACGTGCCACCATAAATGCATCTGAATTTGCAAGGATTTCATCAAAGTTCGCAACCCCTTCTTGGTTTTCAACCTGTCATGTACATTTGAAGAAATGGGCAGAATAAGTGACCAGAAACAAGTAAATACAGAGAAATGATAGCAACACACTATTTTAAAAAATGCTCTTTATTATATAATTGAGATAAATCCACGTGAGACCCTAGAAATACAGGAGTGACACCCATTAAATAAGAAGTGACAGAGCATCATTTACTAGGACCCACATTGATTTCGGTGGCATGCTGAAGAGGAATGAATTAGATAAAGTGTTGTTAGCATTCCTTTCAAAATGTAACACTATAATAGAGATAGCAAATAGTTAGAAACTCATAAGGTAGTTTCTTTAAAGAACATAACAAATTTGATAGATGATATCCTATATCATACACTAGCAGGGATGCAAAAGGATCTCAAGGGTTCTACAACCAATTCAGAATAAGTAACATTTTTTTATCCAGATCTTGAATCACTTTTCTTTTCCATAAAAGAGAACACAACACAACATACCTTAGACATGAGCATGATGCTCTTAGCATGTTTTCCAAGCACTTTCCTGACTTCCACCAGGTCAGAACCTTTTCGAACAAAAGAAAGAGCAATCATGTCAATTTTATTGGGAACTCCCCAGTTCAAGATATCTTCCTTGTCTTTCTCTGTCAAAGTTGGGAGATCCACTATCACTCCAGGCAAATTAACATTCTTCCTCTCACCAAGAGTGGCAGAGTTCTCACACCGGCATCGAACCAAACCCAATTTTGTGTCACATGATAAAACTTTAAATGATATGGTGCCATCCGCACACAGTATGACCATTCCGGGCTTCACATCCACAGCCAACTTTTTGTAGCTCATACAAATCATCTTTTCATCACCCTTTATGCTATAGTCAGTGGAAACGGTTATTTCATTACCTTGCTTCAGTTGGATAGGCTTACCGTCCTTGAGAAATCCAGTTCGAATCTCAGGCCCCTACAACAATGTAGATAGTCATATAAAATGAAAGAAAATCATGACTATGGACGAAAGTTTCTAAGAAATGATTGGCATGGTCCACAAAACAATACTAATGCAATATCAATCAAAAGGATTGGATCATGCAATATTCCTCTTGACAAGAATAATGAAATATGTACCAAAAGGACAAGGGCTACAACTCAGTTAGGTAAACACCTGGTTTACACAAGCACACCAATGTTTTCTTCAGAGGAGTCAATCTTGTAATCATAAGAGCTGATCTTAGTGCGAAATTAATGTCTTACTCCATTTTAAGGAACAATATGAGATTACAATAGCATGACAAAGGTTTTAGCCATAAAATAGAATCCATCATCGATTTGAGACATGGATAAATTGAGTACCCGTTTTTGTTCCATGTTAAACATCATGGAGGTAAGGGACCTCAAAAATACTCATTTCTTATTACCTTATGCACTTCAATGTATATGAAATCTCAGCCGCATCGGTTTTTCCAATTTATAAATAATGCGGGTAGCTAGAAGTCTCTGACAAAAACAATTTAAAGGATTTGGATCCTCTCATATGTACTTTTAACAGAAGAGGTACTATTTAACAAATCCTCATAATTTATTATGTCTAGTACTTAGTCTACGATTAAAATAAAATCAAAAACCAAAAGAATCTCACTGTATTACAAACCCACTAACCTACAAAATCAGACTCACATGTTCCCCATTATTCGTTCATAGTTATGGTTGGTTTTTATTTTAAAGAAAGATTGTAATAAATGGTTACGATTTATTGAATCAGACCTCTCCTCTAAACAGTAAATCAGAGAGAATCAAAATCCCAATCTAAATCCTTATGGAAACATACAGATATTAGAAACAAGAACAAGGGTGGGAGGCCACAAGAGATTATTAAATAACATGGATTCTCCAGCACCCAATCCAATATCAGATTTGATTCATACAATATAAACTACTCAAATCTCAATACTAACACTCCTCCCACATTTCACTTTCACACACACACACACCCACAAACACATGCACAGTCAGATTAGACAATAGCAACCGTCACAACCTATTCCCATCAGAATCAGAAAAATTAGCAATAATCAAATCAAAAGTCAGATTTCAAAAATATAAAAAAAAAAAAAATCAGCGATGAGAATATATACATAATCATAAATTTAAAAAAAAAAAAGGACAAAAGGGATCATGAAATAGAAATGTCGTGCCTTGGTGTCGAGCATGACTGCGCAGAGAATACCGGTGTTCTCCATGGCGGCTCTGAGGTTATCGAGGGTTTCCTGGTGGTATTCGTGGGACCCATGGGAGAAGTTAAAGCGAGCAACGTTCATGCCGGCTCGTAGAAGCTTCTCGACCATGGGAACGGAGCGGGATGCGGGTCCCAGAGTGCAGACGATCTTGGTTTTGGGTCTCTTCTCGGCCACAACCGGCGTCGCCATCTCTGCTCGAGTTTCTGTGTCTCGCAAACAACGAAAGCCACACTCTTTACTTTTCAACCAAAACACACGCAAAAAAGTAGACAAGACAAACAACGTTGAGATGCGACTCTTGTGTTTTATGCTCCCTGCGATCCCATTTTCTTTATTTTCTTTTTTTAAAACACTAAGATTGTGACACCTTTATAGGAATGCCATCCACATAATGTTCTTCCCCACGAATCCTATTCCTTCATTTTACATAACAAGTGTACTGAAAAAAAATATTTATTATTAAATTATAATATCTTTTCTATTGATACTAAAAGTTGTACTGATGGAACTAACTATACCGAAAAGAGGGTGGAGGTATATTTTATCCACCATATAATTTACATAACCTAAGTTGATGAGAAAAATATAGACATCAAAAGAGAGAATAACATGTTAGTCTAATTTTTTTTTTCAACCCTAATAAGTTACGGTATGTTTATTGTGCAAATGGTTATAAAATTAGTGAAAAAAGTTTCTCCAACTTTTCTTCATCTAATACTTCAATTTATGTGATAGACATTAATCACATAAGGTATTTATTTTTAACAATTAGTTTTTGTATTTAATGTTATATATCACAAACTCGTTGAATCTTAGTCAATATATAATTTTACACATATAATATGTTCCACATGAAAAATCATGTTATTTCATATAAACTAGACGTAATTTAGATTTTTAAATAAACCAGTATAAAAGTATTTAGTGTAAATCTCTCTCTACTCTTATATCTTTGAATTGCTTATAATTAACATGCAATTAAGTAAAGAATGAAAGTTTTATTAAAACATGTTTTGTAACGTATTTTTCATATAGCTTTTGTCAACTTAAAATAGTGTTTGACGATATTCATCGTATGTTATTCTTATGAGAACTTTTTGACATTATGCCTATCAAGTTAAAATTTGTTTTGATCGCTTTTATCAAGCGTTGATTTGTAAATTTTTTTGAAGAAGTTTGACAACTTTTATAGTGATTAAGACATTTTGAGACACTATAACATTAGTCATACTTCACATCAAAACGTGGTAGTTAAAAGGATTAACAAGACCTTGTTGGGGAGGGCAAGGTGACGTTGTCTTAGTCTGCGTTGGATAGAAGATATTAGGTTGAAGTCGTTAGCATGCTTTTTGGTGAACCCTTTTCCATCTATAATTAATGGATTCAAGGTTCCATTTGAAATTTGGTCTAGAAAACCACTAAACTTATCTATACTTCTCTATATTGAAGATGTTTGGGTATCCTTCTTACTATCATGTAGACGATGGTAAGTCAAAACCCAAAGTTAGGAAATGAGTGCTTATGGGCTATGGGACTTGAGTGAAAGGGTTCAAAATCTAGTCATTCTTTGAGAAAAAAAGGTGATTTTGAGTATAGACGCAATTTTTTATGAAAGTTTTATACTAAAATCTTAAGGAAGTTCAAGCAAGTATGAAGTGATAGCTTAGAAGGTGGAGGCAAACAATGTTATCATTTAGAAGATGGAGCAACTATTTGAAGTGTTGTCCACTCATACTGAGGGATTCTCAATAGATATGTCTACATTTGCACTAGTTAGAGTCTATAAAGGAGACCATTCATACATACCAACCAGTTGTAATTTGAAGATTAGTTAGAGTGAACAAACCTTCGTTGAGGTATAAAGTTAATGGTGTTGTGACCTTTTCTTTGAATGTAGCGTAAGACCTGGAAGTGACATGTGAACCTTATTGATATCGAAATACAATCACTTGTGTAGAATCTGGTGAGTGGCTGAAGAATGAAACATGGGATTTGGTGGAGCTACCCAAAGACATAAGGGTTGTAGGATGCAAGTAGGTCTACAAGAAGAATGTTGGGCAGTGTTACCCAAAGCGTCTAATACAAACGGTAGATGATATGGAATGTTTAATTTTGTTTATTATGTTAGTCGTTATGGTGTGTCTAATGTTGAATCTGTCAAGTATAAGACTTGTTTAGTACCCAAAGGTTGTAGTAAGAAAGAAGTAGACTATAAGATCTTCTCACCAATAGTCAAACATATGTCCATCAATGTTTTATTAACGATTGTGTTGTTCAAGGATTTGGAGTTAGAGCAATTTGATGTAAAGACATTTTCCTCTCATGGAAACATCTAGGAGGATATTTTGATATCTCAATCTAAAGGTTTGGAAAAACCGGAGAAAGAGAATTGAGTTTGCAAACTACAAAGCTCATTATATGATTAGTAGCAATGTTTAAGGTAGTGGTACAAGAGATCAATAAGTTCACTGTCTCTTGAAGGTACAACAAAAGTCCTTATAATACATGTGTTTATCATAAGAAGGTGGAGGATGGTTCCTTAATATACATTTTGTGGTATGTATATGATGTATTAATATAGTTTAAACATAATGTGAATATTTGGAAGTTGAAGTCATTGTTGAGCAATGAGTTTGAGATGAAGAACTTGGGAGTTGTTGGTCAAATTCTAGGCATGGAGAGTAAGTGTGATCATGCTCAGAAGGAGCTCTCTCTAGGTTAATAGGAGTACATTTAGAAAATCCTTGATTGTTTCGGCAAGAGTGGTCCCAAGTCAGTTATTACTCCATTAACACTATCTAGTTGTCTACGTGTAACCAGTATTACTCTATCAGAAGTCAAGAAGGAATACATGACTTGTGTTTGTTATGCTAATGTAGTGTTGAGTTTGACAAATGTGATGGTATGCACTAGATTAGACCTTGCTTAAACTGCCAATTTGATAAGTAGGTACATGGTTAATAATGGGAAGAAACATTGTTAGGTAGTGAAGCATATTCTTAGGTACCTTAAGGGTATACATGATGTTGGACTCATCTATAAGAGTGACACTGAGTGTACTCCTGTTGGATACTTAGATTCATACTATGTTGGATGTAATTTAATTTATAACTAGTTGTGCTTTCACAGTTGGTGATTCTTTGGTTAGTTAGAAAGTAATTCTGCTTGACAATAGCTTTTTATACTACTAAAGTAGAATATGACTTTTGCAAAGACAACAAATGAGGGAATCTAGCTAAAGGGTTTAAATGTTGATACATGGATTTCTCATAGGAGGTTATTATTTTAAGAAATAGTCTTAGTGTAAAATGCTTGAGGATGGATAAAGTTCATCATGAGTGAACCAAACACATTGATGTTAAGTATCACTTTCTTCACACTAAAGAACACATTTAGGTATGGTAGATTGGTAAAAGGTACAATCTAACTGATATGCTCACTAAGCCCGTTTGTAGAAGCAAGTTCATGCAGTATTTGAATTTGTATAATGTTGGTTATTAGTAGTAATCATTTGATAACAGTAATATGTATTTGATGATGTAAGAAGACTCAAATTAGAGTGGAGTTTGTAAAGAACACCTTGTGTCATCTTATAGGTGTTGATGAGTATTTAATGAAGTCAATTGATGAAGGAGTTTTGAAGATTTGGATTAAGAGTTAGATATGTGTAGATCTGTTTCCATTAGTCATGATCATTGAAGTTGGTCTAAGAAATTAATTTAGCTTAATCTATTTTGTTAATAATTCATAAGAAAAATTATAATAACGATATTCTTAAAGAATTATTTTTCAAATTTAACTGGTATGTTTTCAATAAAATAAATCAACTTGAGTACTGTTTTAATCGATTGATCTTATTAAAGTGTAGTCTTTTATAAACAATTGAGTTGAGATGTTTGATATAACATATGTTTTTGAGACTTAATTTACTTTCATGCTAAACACTTTCGTGCTAAACGATTTTATGAGTGTTTATTCATTATTTTCTATCAATAATATTGAAAATTAATTCTTGAAACAATATTCTCTAACTTGTAACTAATCTATATAGTTTTTATATGACAATAATGAGTACAATGACAAAAAACTATCAAGTTGCACAAAAAATAAACTAGGTCAAAATTCTTTATTTTTTTTCAAAAAAATTATCTTGTTTTAAAATTTTGCTAATTTTAAAGTCTTTAATATATATATATATATATATATATATATATATATATATATATATATATATATATATAAATTCATGTAATTGTTTACTTTTCTAATTAATTAAATCCGGCACACATACTAAATATAATTAATTTTCTCAAATTTTCCCAAGTTATTTCATTTAAATTCATTAATTTTTTCATTTTTTCACGAAAATTTCCTCCCTTCATCTTATTTTAAATTGAAAAACGAAAAAAAAATTAAAAAAATCACCTCGTAATTTGATTTCCTAGGAACTGAATTCCGGGTGGTATTCTGACGACATTTAACCCAGTCACGGGTAAAAAAGCACACTGTGGTATGCTTAAAAATTAAATGGGAAAACTTGCTCAGTAAAAATTTCCACTATGCTAGCATCTCTTTAAACCGTCACACATATAACTTATTGATGTCATATCATTATTTAATAAGTGTTTGGTAAAAAATAAAATATAAGTCACGTAATTACGACATTTAAAGGATTCAATTCAATTTATATAAACTCGAAAAACAAGAATTCTAGAATAATTATAAGTAGAAAACAAAATATACAATTAAGTTAATTATTCATTTCCTGATATTGTGATCTCAAGTATGTAATCAATTTGTTTTAAAATGACTTCAATAAAACTCTTAATGGAAAAAAAAAATTATTTAAATTTAAATCAAAATAGTAAATTCTCTTATAAGTAAACTCGATACCGTGCACTGGCCGTATGTAACTTTATGTAAAGTAACCTCATTTTCTCAATGAATGATAGTTCCAAGTCAATATGCCATTTATCACTCACTCATTGTCGGAGAAGTTTTCCTTACAGCACCAACTATTATGCTCGTCGAAGAATGTCCACACTACTCAACAGCTATCAAATGCATATCACTCTTCTTTTTAATATTCTGACAATGATATTTCTGGTATTATCAATTTCTGATAGGTGCAGGAAGCAAATGTGGGGCTGCAGGAAGCAATTGCCGATTTTTATTACTATTGTACCTATTCAAGGCCTCTGCAAGCTTTGGTCCCACATGGAATGACTCAGTAACATGGTTTTCCTCTTGGTATTTAGGAATTAAGAGACTTCTTACGAATTGTGTGGAGGAAATCTTCAAAACAAAGCTGAATGACTGAGGGCAAAAACTACATCCCAAAACATAAAAACCAGCAAAGTTCTCAGGGTATCTGTTTGAAGGTTGCATATAAACAGACACTGATATTTAAAACAGGTTGATGATTATAATAATGCCTAATACAATTTAAAGGTGAAAAACTAGAGTGCTCACTTGTGTATAAGTATCAACACAGTCAAAAAAGAAAACGTATGTAATTGCCATTTCATTTTATACAATCATCAGTAGAACAAAAACTTGAATAAACCAAGCACAGGAGGGTTATAAACTGTCAATTAGTAGTAAAATCGTTATAAATGGGGAATGAGGATCTTGTATTGATTGGTTACATGGAGTTATTGTCCTCTATATCAAACTTATCTAGCAACTCCTCCAATTCTTTAACTGCAACCACATAATGTTCCTGTGACTGTGCCCCTAGTTCTAACACTGGAAGAGCACTGTTAAACAGATGGGTATACAAGTGCACAGGGTTGTAGGTATCAATATTACTAGAAGCATGGAATTGATTAAACGTTTGCTTGAAATCCCTAGTCCAACGGCGCAGGATGTACCGAGATGGGATTTCCTCAACACCATTATAATTGAGAACATTCAATGCATGCCTGCACAGATATCCTTTGTAATTGAGCAAACTGCAAATGCATCTAATATCCAATTTTGTAGTCTCACATAAAACTTCAAAACTTTTAACTCCCTTCTCATTCCCCTCAACTTCAACTCTTTCTTTCACAATGTATGTTATTATAGATCCATTGGCATTAACCTGTCTTGTGTTGAAGCAAGAATACATGCCCTCAATCTCTGCTTGAAACTTTCTAAAAATTTCTAGTGTGTACACCTTTGAGAGTTGGGCCTCAAAACTACATCTCGTTTTGAACTCAAAGCTTGCTTTTCTAGTCTCCATATCTGCCATGGCTTCTTTCAAGTGCTTCCTATGCAAAGCTAAGTCATACTTGTCAAGGAATTCCTTAAAGGATGTGTGTTTATGCACATAACCATCAAAAAATGCAGTCAGACCCTCATTTTCTTTAGTTGAGATGAGTCCTACAAAAAAAACATCTTTTAGGTAAACAGGGACCCATAGATTCCTATCCTTATACAATGTCTGAAGCCACTTGTTATCACCCAGTCCATGACATTTAATCATATCAGCCCAAGAAGATTCAAACTCAACTATCTTTAATGACTCGTAGACAGTATTATACATCTGTCTTCTGATTGCTTCATATCCTTGCAACCCTCCCAACTTTTCTGGAACTCTTTGCATGATATACTGCAAAGAATAACAATGACGAGCATTAGGGAAAACCTGAGTAACTGCAATTTGCAATGGCGTGCACTGGTCAGTAATAACAACATGTGGAGGACGATCAAGCATACACTTAAGCCATGCCTTGAATATCCATACAAAATAATCCACTGATTCGTGTCCAAGGAAGCCACAACCCAATAATATAGAATGGCCATGATGGTTTACGCCAACAAATGATATCAAAGGGATCTCATATTTGTTTGCCAAACAAGTTGTGTCTATTGTAACTGTGTCATTGAAGTAATTATAAGCAATCCTTGACCTGGAATCAGCCCAGAAAACATTTTTTAGGTGCCCATCATCATCAATATCAAACAAGTAAAAGAAATTTGGATCGGTCAACTTCATTCGGCAAAAATAATTATATATAGCACTGGCATCCCCTTCTCTAAGTTCCAAATATTTAAATTTATCAAAATTGGTGTCACGACTTTTGTCGGAATTTGAGTAACCATTGTAATCAACATTCATGACAGTTGTTCGATACAACTTGATGGTGTGTACTTCTGTTACTGGCTCTGGAGGTGGTTGTGATTTGCTGGCTTCAAGGATCATTTTCTTGTGCGACTTGTAAAATTGTTTGCTCTGTGGACTCACTTGATGGTTGTGTTGAAGCTCAACTTCCACTATTCTCCATCTCCTAGACTCAACCATTCTAATCACTATCATGGCAGGACAACCAGTTCTTGTTTCTGGTCTTGGATTACTCGCTTCACTTTTTTTCTTAAAACCAGCACTACTGCAGCTAAGTTTTGCCCTATAGCGCTCTTTTTTCTTTGATCTAAACCATGAATTGCTAACTCTGATTCCAAAACCTTGTTCCTTTGCATGGATATTGTAGAAGTTGTAAACTTCCTCAAACGAATCAAACTCCAGACCAACTGTTGGAACTGGAGGGTTTTTCAGTTGTGAGTTTATAGATTCAAGTTCGTTTTCTGCTACAGAAGAACCTTCAACATCAACATCATTGCTTTCATCAAAAAATGGCTCACTATTCAGACAAACTTCTTCCATCTAAAATAGAATAAAAAGAATATAAGACACAGATCATCAATAAAGGCTACAATCAAACCATGTACAGTCTCTGGGAATAAATACATAACAAATATTTTGTAATGATAAAGAAAATCTATAAACAAAGGAAAGAGGAAAAGTACAGAAAGGGGAAAATTAAGATATCCTCTTAAAAAAGGGAAAAACATAGAATAGGGAGTCACAAGAAAATTGAATAAAACAAGGTCACCCGCTCTGTCTATCAGAAACAAAAGCATAATCATATCCCAAACATGTTAAAGGGGAAAAAGATACGGTTAACAATGTAACCATTCAGTCAGAAAAAAATAACTGTATCAGCTACATGTTGCCACAAAATTTTAGCTTAATATCATTTACCAGAACTGTGAGCCATTGAAGCTACTCTACAATAGGATAGGATGCCCACACCCACAACCAATGCTCGCCTAAAACCTTGAAAAGGTTGTTCCGGAGCAAAATGCGCACATAACAAAACAGGAATAAAGGGACCTACTGCTTCTGAACTAGACCAATCACACAACAGACATGCCTGTAGAGAGCAACAAGTCATTTGTGTTAATCCTATTGAGTGTCACTGCACAGATAAAATACTTTATCATAGAGAAAGCTTTGGGACTTCCCAATGGGTTTGTCAAAAGAATGAGTGAGTTTGTTATTGACTTATTGCACAAATATGCATATTCATGGATTGTCTTCGTAATAAATTATGTTTCATATACATGCATACATACATACAAATAATGGGTGGGTGCAAAACTGTCAATTTTAAATCTCTTCTTTCATTTTTTTCTGGTTTCTCTTCTCTATTCTTCATTTGCTCTTTTTTCTTCAAAATCTCTTCTCAATGTTTCTTTTCTTTTCCTCTAGCTTTTTATTCAGTTTGTCAACATTTTTTTTCTTCAGTTTTTCTATCATTTTTTTCTTTCATTTTTTCTCATTTTCTCGGTCCCTTTTTTTACTTCATCATCTCCTTCTCACTTCTTCTAGGATATCTTTGGTTGTGTGGTGTTATCTTTTCTCATTAGTTTTGTTGAGACATTGATGCGATTTCATAGAATATATTGCTAACCTTTTTATCTTGATTTGTTATTATTTTCTATAGTTTATTACATTTACTATTTAGCAGCTATTTGTATGTGTGTTTTATATATTTCTTTTAACTCAGCAATCATGCTTCCTCTATTTGTCTGCAAATGCCATCCACCATATTGTATGCTGAAGAGGCATGCTGAAGAGGCCTCTGCAATTGACAACGTTGATGTATGAACATATCTGTTACACTTTTGACTATCTTAGTATAAAGATTTAACAAGATACAAAGCGTGTAAAATATCCAATTCATGAAAAATAAATTGTTGTTCAGCACCATGTTGACTTAAATATTGGTTCAAAGTACACTCTACAATTTAATCACTAAAAGGACATAGAATCAGGTAAGAACAAACCAGTGTATGCATAAAACATGCATAAAGATTTCTATAAATGTTTCTAACAGTGGAAGGGCTAAATGCCTAAAAGCCCTTTTCTGCTGGTTAAGTACAAAGGGCAATACACACTCATCAATTGAAAAATTCTCTAAGATTAGAAGGCAGATACAGGGCTTTAGCAATGACATATTTTGCCACTAAGATTTCAGTTAGATAATACAGATAATAAGAAAATAAGGTAAACACGTCAGGATATAGTACAAGCAAAACTCATGAAGCAATCAGGGATATAAGATGTTATTTATAAAGCACAATGACAGAGACATACCATGTGAACATTGCAACTCTCCACAATTAAAAACATACAGGAGGGAAAGGATGAGTTTTGTTTTTGGCAAAAAGGAATAAAGAGAACAATACCCCCATTAACTATAAAGGAGACGTGTTAACTACACAAATGTTTGGGTGCTTGGAAAATATGGGGACAGAGTAAGATTAGTTATATACATCTAAATCTCTCTGAATATACAATAATGGGAACCTCATCGCTTGCAATGTATATTAAAAAAACAAAACACGACCAATTCCAATTTTACACTGAAGTGTCAAACACAACCAATTTCACTTGCAATTCTCCACTGAAGAGGCAATATGAGGTTATTTGGTTGGGAACTTGCTTTGAAAACTCACCACCGTGAGTACTCAACAACTTTGACTATAATTTAATATATCTAGTGAGGGCGAGCACGGACAACTTCAAATTTACCTTTGTGACCAGGTGGTGGTCATGGGTTTGAATTCAAAAACAATTCCATTGCATAAGCAAGGGGAATGTTGTATACAATAACCCTCCCCCCTTTGAAATCCAGGAGTCTCACTCACAGTTAGTTTAGTATATCTGGTGCAGAAAACCTCAAATTTAGAAGTTCTAGAGTAAAAATGTTACAGCAGCTACTTTATTATGCCTGTGCTTGAGTTTTATCAATCAAAATCTAAAGTCTAAACCGTTTGATTAGGCCACCTTGATCCTAATTTTCCCTGTGTTCTGTAGTACAGCCATAAGAAACAAAACAGACAACATTTTGTGGTGAATGAGAAACAACCTTTGAAGACAACAACAACTACAAGAACTACAGCAACAGTTTCCCCTGTAAAAGCAAAGGCAGCTATAAGTTAACATCAAACAATGAAACGCTCATGCCCACATCACATACAAAAACTTAAAAGCACGCGCATTGAAATTGAAAAACGTGAAGAAAAATTGGGAGTGAGTTGAATTGGTTTTTGAATTGAAAAACACCTACTTTTATAGCGGCTGGGTTTTCCGGGCATCACACTCCTGTGGCCGTGGCTTCGACGGTGGCAAAATGAGCATGCTCATCACTTCCCACTTCAACCATCTTTTTTTTATTTCTAGTTGAACAGAAAATTAACAGTTGGGAATCACAAAACTTCATTCTTAAATATTTAATGTAGTTTAATACTCAAATATGAACTTGACTAGAGCAAATATTTGTGGTAGATTATGTTTTATTTTAATTTTCTAGTTTTATCTATTAAAAAACGTGTTTAACTTTGTTAAGAGAATAGTTAATTCAGCTATAACTTGCAATAAGATGTCAAATCTTTAACGGATTAATTAGATTATAAAACAAGTTTTATATTTAGATAACAAGGTGCATAATATAAAACTATGGTGAATAATGTCATAAGATAATCCAATTATTCATACTATCCAAATTAATCGCCTAGCTTTTTAGTTTTTACAGAAGTAAGATTTTGAAGCCTCATTAAAACAACTCTTTGTCAAACTTTATTGTAATAGCAACTTGATAAAATTAATAAAGCACAGGTATAAAATAAGAATTGAAAAAAAATACAAAAATAAGATCATTTAAAAAAAAAGTTAAGCCGAACTAAAAAATGCAAAATATAGGTGATTAATAATATAAACTCTAAAGTCAGGAATTTGAATCAAAGATGAAGTCAATAAAATTTCAAGACATAATCTCAACATAGTCTCTTAATTTCGAAAGTGTTTTTCCATCACTGAAAACGATTTTGTCCAACTTCATAAAGTGTAGAAAGAGTTAAGTTTGATCCACAGGTAATTAAAACTAGAAACTAGTTTAATATAATTTATTTTGTTAAACCCAATAAATAATTTGAATATATTAAAACATTTTTAACCCATTAAATAATAACTCAAATATTTGAATGGCTTTTAAATACTTTCAAATAATTTCTATCTTAATCAAATTCAAATCAAAGATAAGAAAGTAGTTTACAAAGCCTAAATTTCATTACAACAACAAGATAAAATACTCAAACAAAATCTTCTTCTCTTGATTCTTTGATTATTAATATAGTTGAAATGGTCAAATACATCATCAAATAAACTTCAAGTTTATATCCCATAATTTTATATTTTTTTTTTTTGTATAATAAGATATCGACAATGATATATAATTATTTATTTTAACTATTATATTGTTAATTATATTTATTTTATTATTTAAAATTTTCAATTTAATATATTAATATATATAAATATTGAAGTTTTTTTACATTACATTATTTTTTAACAATTACACTAATTATATCTCAAAAAATTCTTACAAAAATGAAAAATTACACTTACATTTCCTAAGATTATGCTAAATAACATTCATTAAATTTTTTAAATTTTGAAATAGATGCTTATTTATTTTTTAAGTAAAATAACATCAATTTATTTTAATTTTGAATGACACATATTCCTTATATCTTAATAAAGTAAAACTAATTTTTTTATCTTATAAAAATGTAAGAATTATACTTTTGAGAAATCATTATCTTAATACAAAATAAAAAGGTTACAAATATATTGTTTAATTTATTAACTAATTATTTTATTATTTTAACATATATATATATATATATATATATATATAATATAAATATATATAATGAAAATTTTCCTATTTTGTATATACAATAGAAAATATAATCTATTGTATATGGGCTATATATTGAAATGATTTAGTTTACACGATTATCCTAATAATCTTATGTAAACCACATTTAAAGAGAATGGAAAAAATGAGAACAATTTTTCTATAACTAAATCATTTAAATATTTTACTTTTAAAAACTTATTTATTTTTATACTTTAAATTTAATAGTCATAATTTGTTTTTTTAATATTTAATAAATATTTTATATCTAAATAAAGTAAGGAACGAAGATAACTATATTTTATTGAAAACAACAGATGAAATGTTTATTTAAAATCTAAAGTATTTATTAAAAGTACAATATAAATATATTTCTCTTTTAAAATTAAAAGAGGTATAAGTGTCGTTTAATATAATTTAAAGAGAAATGAGTGGAATTTGTCTTTATTATTAACAATGAAACATGGTATGTTTAAATTTATGTTATTTTAAAATTGATTCAAAATATTTTAAGATATAAAATAAGATTAAAAGTAGAATTTATAATATGAAAAATATAATAATTCATTCTAAATATGTTAAGGTTTATGTGGATCACTGGTTTAAGATCAAATCTCTTTATGACATTATTTTTTAGAATATCTTTTGTATTATTAATCAAAGTGATATTATAATTTTTTTGTAATGATCTTTGGTGGTCTTCCAAATGAATTTCTCAAAGTATAACTCTTTAAGAAAGGATTATTCTTACATCTAATAGGTTTGGAATAGTTTTTCTTCAAATTTGTTTTAGAATTTTCTATTACATACCTGTCTTCATTCGCACCATTTGGATATCATTGATCTTTCAGAATATCTAAATTGAAACTTAAGGATAGTAGTATTCTTAATTAGAAAACGGTCAAAATTTTCTTCTCTACACATCTCACTTGTGATCAATAGTCAGGAATTCCTAATCATTTGGTTTAATTATGTTCCATCTACTAAGGTGATTTGAAAATTTCTATATAGGTGTTTCTGGATGTTCAAAAAATAGGTGTTTCTCTTTGTTTTATATGCTCTTTATACATGTTAAGTTGAGGATATTGATCATCTGTTTTCTAATTGTTCTATAGTTTCCTTTATATGGAATTGACTTCAAAATATTTTTTTTATCTGATGGACTTATCTTTTACTGACTTCATTACTTTCATTAAAACTCCTTGTAGTTAGTCCTCCTATTCGTCACATTGAGCTTTCAACCATTATTTTTTCTTAATAAATGATATTGAGGATGATAAATTTTACCAGTAGACTAATAGCACAAATATTGTTCTGTATATTATTAAGGATTGTATCTATATCTCTAGTAACACTTTTAAAAAACATATGATTGACTAGATTTTAGATTTTTCTATTTGAAGCAATTTGGTATTAAAAAAGTCAATACTAATGGAGCTACCACAAGGACTCCTAGTTTTATAACTTGTGGAGGTATTTTTAAGGGCAGTTGTGAGGAATATGTAAATAACATTTTCTGCTTTCTTAGGTATTTAATATACTCTTATGCTAAGTCATAAGTGTCATTTTAACTATTAAATATATTTAATTGAAGGGTTTTTAAAAGCTTTGATCAGAGTGTGATTTTTTTTTGTTTTGTCAAATCTTTTGTTTAGGGAGTTTATATTATTTTTTAGACTCTTATATGTAGATGGTGTAAGTATGTGCAAGTTTGTACTATAATGAATTCTAGAAGAACTTGTGTGTCTTATAATGAATTCTAGAAAAACTTATGTTTTAAAAAAAAAAAGTTGTAGTTGGATGATAAATTGGTTAATTTAAATGTTAAAAATAAGATTTAGTTTACATGTTATTTTTCATTAAATGAGAATATTAGACTAAAATTTTTTTATAATAATTTTCAACTCCTTTTATAACCATAATCTTTTATTAAAAAATTGTAAAACAATATTATTTAAATAATTTATTTATAAATAAAAAATCGAAGAAGCTTTAAATAGATAAAAATTAAAATTAAAAATAGTTCAAATATATTTCTTCAATAAATATAAATTAAAATTTATATAAAAATAACATTGGCGTGTTTATATTTGTTAATTTTAATTCATTAACTATTTTTTAGTAAATGACTTTTATCAAATACTTATGATTTAATGAGTTAATATATTGTTACTATATTTTTATGTCACTTATTAGTTTAGTTAAAATTAATTATTATCACAATTTTTTTGTCACACATTATTTTACAAAATCTTTCACCTCACGAATTGATATTAGCTATTCACTTTTTTAATATATGCTTACACAATTTTTCAAAATTATTTCTTCTTTTGCGCAATTTCACTAACATACCTCTATCTATTATTTAACTAAAAAATCCCACTCTTTTGTGACACGTTAAAAACTTTTTGTATTTAGATAAGATCAAGAACAATCTATTAAAAAATACATCCGAATTCACTATTTCTAAAAACTTGTAATTATTGTTTTAAAAAACAATTCACACATTAGATAATTTGAAAAAACGGTTAAAACTATATTCTAGACATAATAGTTCGGGTTTATCTTAACTATGTATTTTAAAATATATTCCAAATCACATAAACTATAACCATTCTTTGATGAATTATGCATTATAGTTTTAAATTATATATTAATTTTAAATTACATAATTTAAAATATAGTTCTACGTTATAATCTGAAATATAATGAAATAGACAGTCCAAAATCATATTCCAAATTTTACAATTTAGAATTAGATTTCAGACTAAATAATCCAAAATGATATTCTAAATTCCAAAATTTATAACTATGTTTCATATCATAACATGGACATGTTAGTCATTTTTTTTATCTTATGGAGGTGGAGAAGAAAAAAAAAAAGTAAAGGAAGAAAATTACTAATAGTAGATCTATATTAAGTCTCAGAGGTCGTACAAAACAAAATATGCAAATTTTATGCATCACATCGGTGTATACTGATATGATTGTCGAAGCACTTACCAATCTTAAAATCGATAATATAGGCAATACTCATTCTAACAAAATTTGGCTTAAGAAATGCTGACAGTCTAGTATTGCACGTAGTATAAATATCCACCCTCTGATAATAGAATGGACAATTTCAAGCCGAGGCAGAGACCATGTCGTATTTGAGTATTTGAGTTCAAGAAAGGAAAAAAATGTGAATGGGATTAGTCAATTAGAATGTTGCCAACTTGGATTACGAACCCCCAAGTCAAAGATGTTCCTAGCCTCTCCCTAACCCCACCCAATATCAAATTTGGGTAAGCTCTAGCATACAAAACTTAAGGGCACCCCTTCAGTTACACGATGATTATCGTACCACCTGTTCAAAAGAAATTTGATCAACTTCAGGTCTCAAAAGAAAAAGTCACAGCCTAGTAAAGTTACCTGTTAAAATCCATCCCGATTGTTCACAACTCATCATGGTTTGCTGGTTGTTCCGCTTTCAATAAGTCTAGCTTGTGCTGTAACTCCTGCAAAGTTCCACAGTTGACATTAATACCATAGCGAGGTAAGGACATCTGTTATCATGTCATGTATAGAAGAGTACCTTTAGCTTTTCCTCATGACAAAGGGCTGGGGTAGATAATATAGCTACATATCTGCCATGAGTCCAATGACACAGCAGTGAGAAAAAGGGATGACAAAAAACTTGACAAAAAAGAAGAGAATAGTGGTAGTAGCATTGAAAGACAAGACACTAATCCGTACTCGCAACGGCTTGGTTCATCTACATCAGTAATCTCATTTTTCAACCCACATCTTAGCTTGACCTGTTAAACAGACAACAATTAAATCAGGGGGTCAAAAAATTGGAAACCGTCAGGTTTCCATGTGCAACTACACTAACTATTGTAATTACTATGATGACCAACAATGGTGTACAGAAACGGAAATGGGATCACAATCCTCTGCAGTTGAATACAACTGTAGAGAATCTCCTCCGCTGAATAACTATGGTTTTATTAAAAAAATAATTTAGTTTGAACTAATCCAGCTTTTTTATATTGACGGCACCTGTTTCCCCTGTCCCAAACCCAGAAGGCACTGTTTATCTATTAAAATGCTATTATGGAAAAAAATATATATTATACTTCTACACCTAGCGAAAGTACACTCCTGCATCTAACCAAAGACAGTAGATTTTATCGTTTATAGACTGATAACAAAGGAAAATATTGTCAAAAGAACTATTAGAAATGATTACACATCCATTTAATTTTTGTAAACATCAAAATATATAACCTTCAAACTCCTATCAGGACCATTCCAGCATTTATCACCATTAGAAAACAACATTACTTTGTATGACTCCTCAAATTTGTCCCATCGCCTGCAAAGTTTAAGGAAATTGAATTATTTGTCATTTTTAGAGTGAGGAAATAGAATTTTCATTTCACCCATTGATCTTTGCCCCTTTTTTGAACTGAAGAATATCACCCTAACAAAAAATAACAGCAAGTTACTAAAACCTTACCCCAAACGGGTGGTGGAATAACCCTCCTCTTGCGAAGCCTGTTTATAGGGGCAGACTTTATAAGTGTACCTGAAGCAAAATTTCCATCATTGGAAAGTGAGATGAACAGGACTATCTATATTGCAGATTCCGAAAGAAAAGTCAAGTAAAGCAGAAATAAACTGGTAGGAAGATATAATGTAACTTGTTCTCTTTGCCCTCAAAGCAATGATCATAGAATGAATAAAACTCCTTTGCTGGGCCTGCAATATATTTAAGTTCTATTTCAGTTTACTCACGCCAATTTTATAACATATTCTACAACTAAAATATATGACGGTGACAAATGTTACTAGTGGCATACTAACCAAAATCATGTTTTAGCTTTTGCGTCAGACTTGATATTCTAGACTGTATTTTAGATAACTTGGCACTTGATTCATCATATTCCTTGCGTACACGAGCAGCATCTAAGGAACCAAAGAGAAAGGCTTAACGCTCAAGTCATATATACACGGATAATACAAGCAATAAAGTGCTAAGTGTCTAACCTGACTGATTCACCGGAGCCTGGAATAAGTTGACAGCCTGAAAAATATTTCTTACAGTTTTCTGTATTTTCTCTAACCAAGAAGGATTATCTGTCGTGGTACCATATGAGTTTATTTAAATTATCTCATCACAACTCCATTTAAATACCAAACTTGGACAAAGATTATGTAATATTGATAACAAACCTGACAAGTCTGGTTCATTATCAGAATCAGATTTGTAGGAGGAACTAGAGTCATCATGCTCGTCCTCTTGATATTCCTCATCAACGTCATCTTCATCATCATATTTGTGGCTATCATCATCATATCTGTTGCTTTCATCATCAGTTTCAGAAGCATAGCCTTCATATTCATCCTTTTTTGTCTCCTTTGGAAGATCTTCGTGATCTTCATTGTCTAATTTAGTATCAGTTTCAGCACTTTGCGCATCAGTCTTTTCTCCTGTCCAACGTGAAGCAACAAGCCGGCCCAACTCTTCCCTTGATAATCCCTCAGTATTTTCAGTTACGTCATTCCCCTACAGATATGCCAACAAAGAGAAAAATAACCAGCAGAAAAGAGAAGCAAAGAAAATTGCAAAATTTAATACATTTCTATAACTATGAAATATATTAGTTTTTTGAGAAACAAAAGAATCTCATCAGATTAGGATGTAGAGTAAGAGCTGAAGTCTGAAGAGTTCAAAAGGGCACATTGCATACAGTAGATTGTAGAAAATAATCACCTTCAAGACTAATAATGACCGTATTCAATGGCAATGACTACAAATAAGTGCAATGTACTGACACCTAGGATTTCTAAATACCCAGAGAGCCCGTGAACTCTAACCATGACAGTTCTCTGGAAACACTCCTGACTCCTATAACATGGTTCATGAGCTCAAATAGTGAATGAGGTGGAGAAACATGTTCAAACTTCAAAGAAGACAAAAATGCGGTTCAGTTATTAAGTTGGTTTTGAGACAGTTCATGATTGGGTGAGTAATGGAGGACCAAATAAAGTTCTCTACAAACCATAAAGGTCTTGAGTGCTACACAGGTGGGTTGCTGACTGTCTCTCAACTGCAAGTTTTAATGTGATTGTATATAGTAAGTTAAACTATCAGTTTCATGAGAAATGGATAGATAGGAAAACAGATCCTTTATTCACGTTGTTGTTTATTTTAGTGGTTGATATTTCAGCCGAAAATTTTCACATTTAGTTGCTAGGGATCTCAATGGATGTAGTAGATTAAAAATGATATCATGATTTCTAATGATGGGAATGATTTCTAAAGAGAGGAGGATTTTGTTGATTTTAACCACTACTTTTTCTAAGATAGTGAAAGGTAAGCCTAAGTATTTGGTTTAAAGGCTGGTGTCAGGCAACAAAAACACTTTATGTGCCCTCCACTTTACTTTAGTGGCTTATGTTTGACGTTAGATGATCCCAACAGTGGAGACATGGATCTCATTTCGTATTAGAGTAGGCTCGCAAGAGCAACTCCCTTGCAATTGGATTGAGTAGAACATCAATCATAGCTCCATCCAAGGTTATCAATTGCGGAAGGCAGAAGGCCAAATATCTGCCTTATAAACATGTCATTGTGGCCTATGGTAGACTGTTGGAAAACACCTAGCTATAGCATTATGGTGGTGCTATAATGATCATTTAACAACATTGGTTCCAACTAATAAGTTTTAAAGGCAAATAAACACAGCTTTAAGATCTCAGCACTTTTATTTCATCCAAATACACAAAAGACCTACATTGACTGCATACTGCTCAAAATTTTAGCAGCCTCCTTATTTCAGAAAATCATTAAAATAAACCATCAGTAACTGTTCAAACAGCACACACCCAGCATTTAACAAAAAGCCTGAAATGACTATTCCCTCAGAATGTGTAGCCAGCCAAAGACCAAAAACTTGATGAAAGACGGAGATCAAAACTTCCAAATTGATTTGGAGAGATGGGTAAATTCAAGTAAGCACAGTAGGGAATTTGTGTGCACGAGTTTCAAAGATATAAGACAAGAGTATAGATAAGGGGCGTATAAAGAGCTCAACAAGGTGATAACTTTATTGAAGACGTGATCCAGCATCCTCTGTGGCTAATAAATACACATTTCCATGATAACATGCTCTGAAAAGTACTGTCTGGCCAAAATAATAGCTGAACATATATATATTTAAAATGGTATGAGCCAAGGCAGAAGAAAAAGAGTTCAGGGCACTGATAAAAACAGTACATAAGCAAAAGTCAAATTAATTTTTAACCCCCAAAAATGCAGGATAATATGTTAGAATAGATGATTGGAGTTCGTTTGATTTTTTTAAGGTTTTTCTCTCTCCTCTTCATCTATGGCCTCTTCTGATGTCACTATGCCTGATTTGTCCATCTATACTAATTATGTCAATGTACATTTTTCCACTGACAAATTGGATGGAACTAATTATAATACTTGGGCATCAGACATTAAACTATGACTTAAGAGTCAGAGTTATGTTGATCATCTTACCTAAAGTGCACCACTATTGTTGAAAATGAGGTTTCCCATTGATTGAAAATTAATGCTCAATTATGAATTGCTCTCAATCATCTTTAAAATAATATCTCGTGCTTATCAGACATGTTCAGAAGTTAAGGAACAGCCCAAATTATTGTACACCAATGATACTCAATGTCTTTATGATGTTTGTTAAAATCTCCTCAATATTGTTTCCCCCAAATGTCTTAATGGTATAATGGTTGAATATTTAAGTAAAGTTCATGCTCTTCTTCACGATTTCAGTGAGTTACTACCTCTTGCCTCCACTCCTTCTCAAGAACCCCACCAAAGGTCAAAGTTCTTCATGTTATTGGCTTTACATGGACTTCCTAATGTTTATTCACAAGTATGTGATCATATTTTGAGACCCCAATTGTGCCTAATTTTACTTCCACTAGTTCCACCCTTTTGTGTGTGCCAGGTAAGCCAATCATTAATATATCTACTTTCGCCACTTTGGTATCTTCGCATGATTATCACAATCACCCTCGCAAGTTAGGCAAAGGGCGTCACATGTGTGACAATGTCACAAGCTAAGCCACAGAATTGACAGGTGTTACGCCTTACACGGTTGTCCTCCTTGATCTATTGCAGTTGTCCACTCCTTTGCAACTGTCTACTTTGGACTCTACTTTATATGGTACCTCGGGATAGCCTAATATTTTCAATAAATTTCTAAATAGTATGAGAATCATCAAAACTCTCTTTCCATTGTTTCTATTGCACACATGAGTACATCTTTTGTTAATCTTACTCCAATTCTCTTGGCCCTTGAGTTCTAGACTCAGTTACCATAGATCACATTATTGGTAACAAATTCTTTTTCTCTTCTCGGTCTATTTCAGGTTATTTACGTTGTTATCATGACCAATGGTTCTAGGGTCTCATCATATGATCTTCTTCCTTCTTTATCTATTGATAATATTCTTTATGTTCCTGGGTTTCCAGTAACTTATTATCCATTAGTCGTCTCACCCGTTCCCTTGATTGTGTTATTTTTTTACCAAAAATTTTATTTGTTTACAAGACCGGAGTTCAAGAAGGATGAGTGGCACCGAATGTGAGTCTCATGGTCTTTATCACCTACGGATATCTGCACATGTTAGCATAATAATGGATTCTCCATTTCTCACTAATGCTTAGTTGGATCATCCTAAGCTTGCCAAGATGTAGCAGCTTGTTCCAATTTTATCCAAGTGATCGAGTTTGTCTTGTAAGTCGTGTCAATTAGGAAAACACAGTCATAGTTCTTTTCCTAGTAGTATCTCACAACTTGCTTCGTTTCCTATTGTCTTAGTTCATTCTGACATTTGGGACCAAGTGTTGCTAAGTTCAATTTAGGATTTCAATACTTTATTACTTTTATTGATGATAATTCAATATGTACTTGGTTGTTTTCAATAAAAAATCGTTCTGAGATGTTTTTCGCATTCTCCTACCCACTATTTCATTTCATTAGACGTCACCTTCACTAAGGCTTCCATTTACTCTAATTCTCCTCCTTCTCCTCTTGTATCTCCATTCACTCTGACATTATTCAATATGTACTTGGTTGTTTTCAATGAAAAATCATTCTGAGATGTTTTTCGCAGTCTCCTAACCACTATTTCATTTCAGTAGACGTCACCTTGACTAGGGCTTCCATTTACTCTAAGTCTCATCCTTCTCCTCTTGTATCTCCATTCACTCTGATATTATTCACTTTTTTACCATTATTCACTCCTTCTCCTCTTGTATCTCCATTCACTCTGACATTATTCACTTTTTACCATCACTCAAGTGCTTAGTATATCTATCTAGTAGTATATGTTGATCATATGGTTCTTACATGCAGTGATCACCATGGCATCTCAAAGGTAAAGCAACACCATTTCATCACTTTCAAACCAAAGATCTTAGCAAACTAAGATATTTCTTGGGGATTGAGGTAGCACAATCCAACAATGGAATTGTTATCTTTCAAAGGAAGCAGGCATTGGATATTTTGGAGGAAACCGGGTTAATGAATTCAAAATCCATTGACACGTCAATGGATCCCAATGCCAAACTCCTACATAATCAGGGTGACCCTCTCTCAAATCTTGTGAAGTAAGAAGATTAGTTGGAAAATGGAACTATCTTACTATTACTCGTCCTAACATTTCCTCGCAGTCAGTGTGATTAGTCAATTTCTTAATTCACCATGTGTAGATCATTGGAATGCATTTATTTGTATATTGAAATACATTAAAGGTTCTTCTGGAAAAAAAGTTTGCTATATGGTTACAATAACCATACTAAAGTTGTCTATTATTCAAATGTTGATTAGGCAAAATAGAAAATCCACTTCCGGATATTGTGTCTCTAGTGGTGATAACTTGATCTCTTGGAAGAGCAAGAATCAAAATGTTGTTGTGAGATCTAATGCAGAAGTAGAATATATAGCTCACTACTTGTTAGCTCATTTGACTAAAACAGTTACATAAAGAATTACAATTTGGAGAAGTTACTCAAATGACATTTATACGTGAGAATAAGGTTGCTCTTCATATTAACTCAAATCCCGTCTTTTATGAAATGACCAAACATATTGAGATTGATTGTCATTTTATTCAAGAAAAGAATGTATATGGAGACATCAAGACTAAGTTTCTTAATTCGAATGATCAATTAGTAGATACTTTCACTAAATATTTACAGAGACCTATAATTGATTATATTTTTAACAAGCTTGATACATACGATTTATATGGAGAGTATTAGATGTAACGAGCTCAGCCGATATGGTTTGTATTTCTTATCTATAAATACACAACCCTTTGTGTTCATTATACATAAGGGATTACTCCTATACCTCTTTTACGTTATTTTCACAAATTAAAATGTGTAATTAAGAGATGAATGTAAGACAAGAGTAAACTCCAATCATACTATGAGAGATTGAGAGCATGGACTAGAGACATACCTTATTGACGTTTTCATCTAAGGACTCTTCCTTTTCAACCTTAACATTGCTCTCAGATTTAAGACTAGGTTCTTCGTTGGCTTCTTTTGCATTCTGCATCACAGAAAAAATCAAATTAAAATGCTAAAAAGCCTGAAAAATCTTGTGTTTGGCAGAAAAGTTGTTTACATTAACAAAAATTCAGAACAAAAAAAAAAGTGCAAAATTTATATTCACCTCTTCCACTTTATTATGTAAAGATCCTTCACTTTGAGGACTATCACTTTCTCGATCATCATTATCAAGTATATCTGCTAATTTCTCCCCTGCTTTATCCTGTAAGAAAACATGGAATGATAAAATAGAAGAATTAAACCACCACAACATCAAAGGATAGTTCAAGATCACACACATGCAAATGTGGTGCACATACAAAACACACAACTGAAGCAATAATGGATAAGAAAGATGAAGCAATCTGCTTCACAGTGGGATGACATAAAAGAAGTCACTATTAGTTGTTTTTCCACCATTGCTTGTAAGTATAGTACAGGTAAACAGATGAATAGCAACAAAATTACTTTTTTCTTGCAATAACAACATATTTGCGTGTTATTTAGAGATAGGGTAGTTCACTGCATAAAAGAGCATGACAGACTTTACACTTTTATCATACAGCGTAACTAACCTAATGATAATACAGGGTTAATAAGGGATCAGGAAAATCTCTCTCACACGCATATGTATCAGATTAATGAATTCAAAAGTTAAATTAAAACTCCTCAGTATGGAGCATTCTAGTTGTACAGTCAAGTTTTCATAGCAAATGCAATCAAACCTGATCTGCAGGAGAACCCTCTAGGTTTTCTATTTTATCATGATTATCTTCCACATCATCATCTTCTACATCCAAATGTTTTCCAGTGTCATCTCGATTCCCCATATCTTCATCAGTTTTATCTTTTGCTTCTTTAGCCTTCTCCTCAGACTCCTTTTTCTGCATCTCTTCCTTTTCTTTCTGTAAACGTTCTTTCTCCTCTGCCTTCTCTATTTGTTCTTTATGATCTGCAATGGAAGCAAAAGGTATTTATCAAATAAAGTATTCCATTGATAGGATAGAAAATTGCTACACAACAAAAGTTTCCCAAAAAAAAAAAAAAAAAAAATTGCACATTCCTTTTACTCCCTGATCAAAATTCCATATACTATAAACATAGCATGAAATTTGTAAACTTAGCAGTCAAATATGCATTATCATGTTTACTTTTCAGAACATATAAAATGCCATCCCCTCCTCAATTACACAATTTGAGAAATGCCAAAAGAAAATCTTCAACTTCCCATATGTTAAATAGACTGATAATGATGATCTGACTTCAAATGCAAGTATTTGCTTGTGATCATATGTGTAATTAAACAGACATTTGGTACAGAATATCTTACACACTTGCTAACTGTACTCAAATTTTACATTCAATAGGTTTTTTACAGTCTATAAAGACATATAACACTTCAAACAGAATGTAACACAAAATGCATTTCTGCAGCCCTAATTTATACATAAAGAGGTTATTTGCAGAACCAATAAAGACATTTAACACTTCAAACTGAACATAATCCCTAACAAGATTTCTCCACAATCACTTGAGTCTCCTACCAATGAGAAATACAACTATTAGTAAAATGATGTTAATAGATAGATCAGGTTTATGAATACTCCAGTTTTCGCCCATTGAATAATACTTTAATACTTGAAAAGTTTCGTTTAATTTTACTAGCAAATTTTTAATTAGAGATCTGATTAATAGTAATTAAATGGTAAAAGTAAAAATTTGCAAATTTAAGGGCTATTCTTAAAGGACCAAACGAATTCTTAATTAGAATCATAGGATCTCATTGAATTTGTGATTAGTACCTTCTTTTGTCCCTTTGTAATATTTCCCATCATGGAATGATCATATATGAAAACAATTAGTCATAAGAACATTTGACGCATTGCCTTAATTTTTTTCAATGATCATTATTTTTATGATCAAAATACTTCAACCAAAGTTCCATGTACTTTATAAATATTAAGAAAAAATTCAGAACAACAGGATAGAACCGAAAAGAGATACCCTTTAGCTGTTTTACAATCACTTTAAGTATATTTTCTTCCTTTTTTAATTTTGAAAGTTCTGCCTCATCCTTCTCAATAGCCACTTTAGCTTGTTCAATTTCTTGCTTTCTCAATTTGACACCCTCTTGATAAGTTGCAATCTTTTTTTCCAGTCTATCTCGAGCCGCTTTCCCAGCCTCCCAGCAGGTATTTGGACACTTTGCTTGACCATCATATTCGTCAGTTCCATCACAGCAATCTACAGATTAAGACAGGAGAGTAAAACCAATAACTTCAGATTAACAAAACACACAATTCTAATAATCCAAACTAGATATTAGTAATGTACTGGACAACAGCACTTTTAACTTTATATAACAAAATAATTTTTAATTCATTATCTATAAGAAAGGAAAACACTTCCAGAAGTTATCTACAAATGCACAATGTTAGTAAAGGATGAAAACATAAGGTGTCCTCTCCATACTTATCAAGTTCGTTACATCGTAACAAGACCTAAAACTCCTTGAAAACTCTAAATGTAGCTAAAATTATATTGAACATACAAAATACAGAAGGAATAACTGCATCAAGTGCATTTTTACTCCACCAGCATCTCCAATCACTTCGCCACATACTACATTACGAACTCCCTGAATAATAACAGTGACAAATAACAAGATAAAAAACCATTCCCATAAGTTCCAAATATATGCACAGGATCCAAAATTATTGGCTTATATATCAAAAGGGATGCTTAAAAATAATCCATAAATGCATATTCAATGTCAACACGACCTTCTAAATCTGTACTAATAGGACCTTGTTCATGCACATCTATCCAGTTCGGATATTTTTCTTGTATCAATTCCCCCCTTTTTACCCTTGTTTCAATTTTTCAGCTTAAGAACTCATCATATAAATTACACAATACAACTATAAAATTTGAAAGATACACAAATCATGCTCACCGCAAATTCCGTCATTCACTCTGGATGAAAACAAGTAAACAGGAGAATGTCCTGCATTCCGACAAAAAAATCTTCCACCTGGACATGCCGATGTACCTGACCAAAAAAAAAAAAAAAAAAAAAAAAAAA
>Ga0209700_101509_pt1 | contig 48297 bp, 30 predicted proteins | sample SiratroredBW_FD_187528 | JGI IMG/M metagenome (GOLD analysis project Ga0209700, IMG submission 187528) | Root nodule microbial communities of legume samples collected from California, USA - Siratro red BW (SPAdes) (version 2) | ecosystem: Host-associated > Plants > Roots > Nodule | place: USA...
ACCTTAACTATTACAAACAAAATGAAGATACATAATTAAAAAAAAAAAAAGGAGCAACTTACACTTGTGAAGAAAATCTTAAGAAAGATGACAACAAGATTTGAAAATCTTGACAACAAGAAAGAAATGATATTATGCACCCGGCACAAGAAAATAATAATAATAATAATAATTATTATTATTATTATATTTTATTACTATTATACTTTACTATTGTTATTATTATAACCTATTCTCGCTTTAAATACTTAATAAATTTTTTTCTCATACCTAACAAATTATACTCATCTTTGTTTAAGGTTCTTTTGTTGCTTGTGATAGTTAATTACCACATGTCACACAATCTTCAATTGGTTAATAATTAATATTAAGTCCATGCCACCACCTGTATTAAAATGATATTGGTCATATAAAGTAAAACATATCAGTTATTACGATAAAAATATGGTGGGACTAAAAGAAGAATTTTAAAATATTACAAAGACTTAACCAGAATAATTATGAATAAATAATGTATTTAAGAACTTAAACAAAAATATTTAATTTATTAAATACTGAAAAATTTATTATAAACTCAAAAGGAACTCATTAAAAACTTAAAACTTATCTAACCTTATTATTATATGTTATGATAATTTGTTTTAAGAAATTTAATTACTTGCGTCACATGTTAGTTTTTAATTCTTTTAACCAATTAAAAACTTTACTTGATTTTACTAGTAGTGTTTGATAAATAATATTTTATTATTTTATAAACACATTTAGGTGTTATTTCTATATTGCTTTTTATTCAATTGTTGAATCATTTATAATTTTTTTTTACATTTTTTTATATAATATTTTTTCACCTGTCAGATTTTATTATTAATAAAAATAAAAAATATGTTATTAACGAAAAATAAATTAATATAAACAACAAGAGAAATGTTTCAACTCTTATGCAAAAGGATGGTGATACAACATTACAAAAAGCATACATATCATACCCACACAACCAGCACTTAATGAGAGTATAACTTCATCAATCACGACCAACAAAAAAAAAATACCACAAACTCACATCTGGAACCAAGAGAGGTTTTCTAAAGTTAGCTACATAGGATAAAGAATTGATCAAAAGCCCCCTCATAGAAATTCTAATGTGTCAATTTAGATGTTGTAATGGTTTTCTCCTTCAAATTTTCTTATTGTTTTCCTTTTTATTTCATAGGATATTAATAATACGAAATATTTTTGTCTTATCTTATAATTAGCTTCTTTGGAAAATATAAGATAAGAGAATATAATATATATAATAATCGAATGTAAACAATATAAATAAAAAATTAATCTATGAAAAAAATGTTTTAAATGAATTAAAAAAATGACATTTAAAAATACTCCAAAATATATTTTTCGATAAATAAAACTAAAATTCATAGAAAAATATCCATATTAACATGTTTTTATTTTATTTTACAATTATCAGTTACTTCTATAAGTAATTTTAATTAGTTATATAATTAGTCACAACTTTAAACTATTAGCTAGCTTTCTGTCAAACATTGTCTATACACTTTCTATTCTTACAGGTATTTTTAAGAGGGTAATTAAGATTTTTTTTAAATAGAATAAAATTAAGATATATAATAGATTAAAATTGAAGAAGTTGTAGACATATATTGTAGTAGGCTCCTAAGTATAAGGATTTGACGAGGAAAAGGGGAAGGTGTAAGGAAGTACGCGTTCGAAGGGGCAAAAAATAATGGGAAGTGTAGGGGATGTTTCCGTATGGATTGAGTGGTTGCGAGATCAGGAGGACATACATATAAGGCAAGGGAAATGGGGTATGAGGCAGCAAGAAGATTTAGAAGAGCTAGAGTTCTTCTACTCTGGAATAGCAAGAGAAGTAATCAATAATCGAATGCAAAGGCACCTAGTTGCTTCGTTCCAAAGATTAAAATAAAGAAAGTTGAGAGAGATTTAGCTATCGATGGAGACGGGAGGCATAATTTGTGGGCTCTTGCTGTGCCTGTTGTCGATGGTGCGGGGTGAAGACCCCTATCTCTACTTTACGTGGAACGTTACCTATGGCATCATCTCTCCATTAGGAGTACCCCAGCAAGGCATTCTCATCAACGGAAAATTCCCAGGACCCGAAATCAATTCCACCAGCAACAACAATCTAGTCATCAATGTCTTCAATAATCTTGATGAGCCATTTCTTTTTACATGGTAACTATTATTTAATGGATGGGTTCATTCCTGTAAATGTATTTACATACATACAAATAATTAATTAATTTGCATGATTGATGTATGCACGCTGCAGGCATGGCATCCAACACAGAAAGAATTCGTGGCAAGACGGAGTCCTCGGAACAAACTGCCCCATTCCTCCAGGGACAAACTTCACGTACCGTCTCCAGGTGAAGGACCAGATAGGTAGTTTCTTCTACTACCCGAGCACTGCCCTGCACAAGGCAGCAGGTGGTTTTGGCGGCCTCCGTGTAAACAGCAGGTTGCTGATTCCTGTGCCATACCATGATCCCGAGGACGAATACACGGTTCTGATTTGTGACTGGTACACAAAGAGCCACACCACTCTGAAGAAGTTCTTGGATAGCGGTCGGTCCCTTGGGAGGCCTGAAGGTGTTCTCATCAACGGCAAAACAGCTAAAGGTGATGGAAAAGACGAGCCACTGTTCACCATGAAGCCCGGAAAGACCTACAAGTACCGAATATGCAACGTAGGGATGAAGAATACACTAAACTTAAGATTCCAAGGCCACCTGATGACGCTTGTTGAGATGGAAGGCTCACACGTGGTGCAAAACCAATACGACTCTCTGGACGTGCATGTAGGTGGGTGCTTTTCTGTCCTTGTCACAGCGGACCAGGACCCAAAGGATTACTACATCGTAGCTTCCACGCGTTTCAGCAAGAAACTTCTCACAGGTAAAGGCATCATCCGTTACACAAATGGCAAGGGTGCTCCCTCGCCCGACATCCCCGAGGCTCCAGTTGGCTGGGCTTGGTCTCTCAACCAGTTCCGTTCCTTCCGCTGGAATCTCACTGCCAGCGCCGCCAGGCCCAACCCTCAGGGTTCCTACAAATACGCCAAAATCGAGATCACCCGTACCATCAAGCTCGTCAACTCCGTCAGTAGGGAAAACGGAAAGCTTCGCTATGCCCTCAATGGTGTCTCCCACGTCGACCCCGAAACTCCACTCAAGCTAGCTGAGTACTTTGGAGTTGCTGACAAGGTTTTCAAATATAATACTATCCAAGACGAGCCACCCGCTGATCTTGGAACCACCGTTAAAATTCAACCAAATGTTGTTAACGTTACCCATCGTAAATTCATCGAAATCATCTTTGAGAACCATGAAAAATCAATCCAGTCATATCACATTGATGGTTATGCGTTCTTCGCGGTCGGGTCAGTATTCATTCATTCTTTATTTTTTATCATTCTTACTTTTCTCTTTAATTAGGGTTTTTTTTTTTTTTTTTTTTTTTTTTTCTTTCTTTCTTTTTTTTTTTATTTGGGTTTTTTTTTTTTTTTTTGTTGATTAGTTAATTGCTTGCTTACAGCGTTGAGCCTGGCACATGGACCCCAGAGAAGAGGAACAATTACAACCCTCTCGATGCCGTCAGCAGACACACTATTCAGGTCTTCCCAAAATGTTGGGCCGCCATCTTGTTGTCAACCGACAACGTTGGAATGTGGAACTTGAGATCGTTGATCGCTGAAAATAATTATCTTGGCCAACAGCTATACATCAGCATTCTGACCCCCGAGCGTTCTCTCAGAGACGAGTACAATATGCGAGACGACAACTTACTTTGCGGTGTTGTTAAGGGTTTGCCAAAGCCACCACCGTACACCTAAGAAAGACTCCTATGTATAATAAACAAGAGTGTAGATTAAGGATTGGAGTTTGTCAATGCCTCCACCCGTTTTACAATTTTCCAACTTAATTATCTACTAGTTCTCCTACTGTTTTAGCAAAAATATAGGCTCATATACCATTCCATTTTTTTTGTAACTCTCACTACAATTTATTTTTGAATAAACCGATCTATTTTTATGATGAATAAACCTTGTATTTATTCATTGCAGTGATGCAATATATTTCCAAAAGGTAAAAAAATGGATAAATTAAAAAAATTAGACAATTCAGCAACGACTATTATTTCAAATATAGTTTTTTTTTTTTTTGTAAGAAACACATTTATTTATTATTTTTTAAAGTCATGCTATCAAACACTTTCTTTTAACTTTTTTTTTTTTGGTTTTTTTAAATCATACTTGCATGGACGTTTTGATATTTTAGTTAAAATCGTGCTTGTTAGCCCGTCTTTGAATTTTTTATTTTTTTTAAAATCGTGCTTGTTAGCATGTTTTGTGTTTTTTTCGTAACTTTTTATTTATTTCTTTTTTTGAGAAATGTACTTTTTGTATTTTTAATTTTTATAAATTTAATTAATGTAATTATTTATTTATTTATATATTAATGAATGTATTTTGGATAATTTAAAATAATAATGTAGTCAAAACTATTTAAATTAATTTTAAAAAACAGTTAAATATTCAGTTAATTTAATTAATTAATAAAATTATTTATGTTAATTGAATTCAATTTTAGAAAATTTAAAGCAATATTACTAAAATATTTGTTACCGTTGAAATAATATAAATTGAAATAATTGGAGAAATAAATATTAAAGGAATTGTTTATCGATGTCTATGTGGGCATTATTTTTTTATCATTTTAACCTAGTTGATCCATTTTGTTATAGATATAGGTAGTAGTTAGTTTTTTTAATTATTTATGATGCATGTTACGGATCGGGATTGAAGTTCAAGCACATTATATTTTGATCAACAATCTTTATTTCGAACGGGATGAAATTGAATTTTGTAAGCTTTTGTAGATGTTACGTAGATTATAAATTGGATCAACATATGTTAGCAGTTGTAAGTAACAAATGGAACAAATGACAATGACATGAGGACAAGGCACTCGAAGTACTTGAAACTCCCCACAAACCACTATGCATTTAATTTAACTGTGTATGACACTACTCGTCTACTAAGTTGGGGAATCATTATCTCCTTAACATCAAACTCTAAATTTTGCCAATTATAGCATTAGACACGACATATGGTTAATCTGTGCTCATTTTTCACTAGTATAGAAATGAGATTCAATATCGGTTTTTAGAGACTTTCTACATCGGTTTTGCAACCAATGTTAATGTGAGCAATGTAAAAAGTCTATAACTTTCTAGATTGATTCTTCAATTGATGTAGTATGTCCTAATATTATATTGGTTATAAACACAACTGACATAAAAAAGCAAAGGTTGTAGCTATAACTATTGTAAAAAGTCACATATTATATCGATTTCATCTTACAACCAATGTAATATATATCATTTTTTTTAATTTGTCAAATTTATTATGTTTCCAACATGTAACAAACATACAAGAAAGTAATATTTCTATCTTCTAAAAAATTATACAATTTAAGGACAAGAAATTTATGCATTATAAAGACTCCTGATTGTGAGCTATAGATGTAAGTATGAAATATGCAAGATGTGATAATTTATGAATCAGTAATTGATATAATAAGAAAACATCATAAAAAAATTTAAAATTTTCTATCAAGCGTAGGTATATGAAATAAGAGGCTAAAATCTAAAAAAAATAGCTTAAAAAAACTAATATTAAACGGTGAAATTTTGGAAGATTTTTGGATTTTGAATCCCCTACAACATTACTTACCGCATTTCAAGCAATTTTCATTTGTAACGTATCTCAACCCAAACATTCTATCAAAAGTTATGATTATTTGAAATTTTTCATCTTAAATTTTGACAACTCAAAATTTATAATAATTAATCACAATTGACACTAATACTTAAAGTTGTTGTTTCACAAAGACTTATAAAGTTGACCAACACATTTTAGAATTACAAATTAAAAAGATGTTAATGTATTAGATTAATTACATATGTTTAATTATGTTTTGCAGGTTGAACAACATCATCAAAATTTTTGAAATCTTACGACTCGACTATAGAGACCTAATCATATTATATAAGTGGATAATAAATTTACTTTATAAGTTGATTTTATAAAATTAAGTTAACCATTAATATAGTTACTAAAATGACATTTGGATCATTCAAAACTTGTGGTAATAAAATTCACTTTGTCATTATTATTGAATTTTTATTAAACTACACACAAATATTTAATCACATGCTTGATATATTAATTCTTAATATGAAAGAAAGTACTTGAAGTATTGAATTGACCATATATAATCTAATCACAAATGTACAATATAAATCTGACCTTATAATGACAGTTTTAAAAAATTGAGATTATTATGATCATATTGATTAAATATAATTTTAAGATAAAATAATATTATATGCAATTAACAACTTTAGTTGTAGAGTTTAATTTTGTATATTTATGATAATGTTTGTATCTTCATGATTAATACACTTATTAATCTAAACGTCAATTATTAGTATTTCCAATTTGATATTTTACTTTTTAAATAATTAAAATTTACTAATTAAATAAAAAAAATTATGGAACGTGGACCCTTAAAAAAATATTCAAGATCTCAAAATGAAATTGACCTTAGAGAAAAATTAGATAAGATTTGATGACATCTTATATACGACCACGAGCTCACCAAAAATAATAAAATTAGCAATCAGTAGCAGGTACTCGGAACAGGTTCTCCTTGTATCCAACTTTTAAGTATTAAAAAATTGAAAACAAAATGTGTATATTTTGAAATTAGAGGAGATAGTTTCAATTCCTCAATAAGAATGGTGTTAGGATTTGTGGTTTTGACATGTTAGTTTTGAATGGATAAAATGTGCTATTAGAGTGTTAAAGTACGTGGCCTGCTCTAGAGCAAACGAGAAATGAGATATAGAAAGGGAGGGAGAGGGGCAAATGAGTGTGGAAAATAATGGCCATGGTCACCAGCACAATGGCCATGAGCGTGTTTGTGACATCAACCACCACAACCAGTCTCAGTTTCCCTCGCTATCGCTCTCGCTGTCACTCTCCAATTCAAAATAAAATCCATTTTCCACGTCGATTCGTTTCCAAATTAAACATTGATGCAGAGGACGAGGTTCAGAACCGGTAATTTTCTTTCTGAATCTCATAATAATTATTTTATTTTTTTCTGTTTTTTTTAAACAGTGAATAAACGATTCAGACCTTGTATTGTATTTGTAGCGTTTGGAATTGGAGGGGTTACTCTATTCGCTATCAACATTCTGGGAACAATGGCCCTGCGCTACTTCTAGTTCACGGTTTTGGAGCTAACAGGTACTATGTCTGCGGTCTGGATGGACATCATATGTTTATGTTTTATACCAAATCTAAATGTCTTCTGTTTGTTTCTGCACATATTTTGACTTTGTCAATTAGTTTGTTTATGCCACAATCTAGAGTTTACTTCGTTGCAGTGACCACTGGAGGAATAACATTTCAGTTCTTGCACAATCTCACCGGGTCTACTCCATTGATCTCATTGGATACGGATATTCAGATAAACCAAATCCTCGTCAAATAGGAGACCATTCCTTTTACACTTTCGAAACGTGGGCCTCTCAATTAAACGAGTTTTGTCTTGATGTCATAAAGGATGAAGCGTTCTTCATATGCAATTCCATTGGAGGTGAATTTTTTCAACTACTTTCCCTTCATAAAGTCATAATTAATCACCTCCTTGCTTTCGTGTTTCATATTGTTCTTTATTTTTGTACAGGAGTTGTTGGTCTTCAAGCAGCTGTGCTAGCACCAGACATTTGCCGGGGCATTATCCTTCTCAATATATCTCTGCGTATGCTTCATATAAAGAAGCAGCCTTGGTATGGAAAGCCTTTCATCAGATCATTCCAGAGATTGCTTAGGTAAAAGTGAAACTCAATTTTCTTTACCTGGACTTAAGATATTTCAAGCCTTGAGCAGAGTATTTACCCATATTATGATGTATTATGTTGTAGGGATACTGCTGTAGGAAAATTCTTCTATAAAACCGTTGCCACAAAAGAATCTGTAAGGAACATTCTTTGCCAGGTACTCCTCTTGCTGAACTTTCAATTTCATCTCTTTAAAAACTCATGCCTTGAACAAAGTAGGCTGGATAGAAAAACAAAAGGAAGTGTCTCGTACATTCCATCCTATTTTTCTTATTCTACACCCATGTTATTAGGGATGTATATGATCTATCACTGGAGCTGAAAGTGGCCAGCTCCAAGGTGGTATCATGCTTTGTAATCTGACAACTGAGGATGCTATAACCCACAACTTATGATTACATGTGAATTGCTTTGACAGTGCTATCATGATACCTCCAAGGTGACAGATGAGCTAGTGCAGATCATCCTTGGTCCAGGTCTGGAACCTGGAGCTGCAGAGGTCTTTCTTGAGTTCATTTGCTATTCAGGTGGTCCTCTTCCCGAGGAACTACTACCTCAAGTAAAGGTAAGCCTCCAAACACCAGTAGTTGAGGAAGTGGGAATAAAACAAGTGAATGTAAGTTTGAGAAGCCAAAATCCAACAAAGATATATTATGTTTAATTTTTCTTCTTTCAGTGCCCGGTTCTGATAGCATGGGGTGACAAGGATCCTTGGGAACCAATTGAGATTGGAAGAAATTATGAAAATTTCGATTCTGTTGAAGACTTCATTGTCCTTCCTAATGTTGGACATTGCCCCCAGGTTCTCTCTCTCTATTGCTTGGCCTTCTACATGTAATGTAAGAGTTCATTCGCATGAATAATCATTTTCCTCATGCCTTTCTTAAGTTAGTAACAACTTAAAGTAGACATATATTGCCAACATATTGACACTGTGACATGTTAAGAGTTGAAAACAAAGAGACCATAGCAGGAGAAAAATGGAGTTAGGAAGACAGAGAATGTCTATTTATACAAAGTGTTTAGAATATAATACATAGGAATATCGATCAATTTACCTAATTAATCTTAATTTCCACATTATTAATGACTCACCAATGACAGTTAGTTCAACTAATATTTACAACTATTTAAGTTTATTGGAAGCTATTAATTAGCATTAATATGTCATTGAGCTATGGAAGTTTCCTTTATTTCCTGCTTAACCAATTACATGTTTGGCTCTCACTATCTCCTCGAAGGCCTTGCCACATGCAATTATTTTGTCCTTACATTAGGATCTGTTCCAATATTAAATGGTGATATATCATTAAATATATAATGTTATCATGTTTTTGACAATCTTTTCACGTTATTAATTGTGCATTTCATGAAGGATGAGGCACCTCATCTTGTGAACCCACTTGTAGAGTCATTTGTGGCACGCCATGCTAAATCCTCATCCAGTACCTCAATTGTTAATTGATTCACCATCTGTCAGTTTGTTGACGCTGCTCCACTCATTGAAATTGTGTACATATATCCATTTGCTTCCTTTAAGATTGAATTTCATTTTTTGTTCTGTCTAAGCATTATGTCCTTGTATAGTTACAAATTATGGCCTGTTGATGTGAGACAATTTATCCAATATGATTGCCAACCTTAGAACCCTACAAAGTTTTGCACTAGTCTCCTGTTTCAATGACTAATATTTCTCAATCTAGAAATTTTTGCTAGTTTTATTTTATTGATTTATTTATCTTTGGATCATGGTCATCTGGATGGAAAAAATTGGTGTTATATTCACGGTCTCCATTTCTCGGGCATGCTTCAAGTTGCCCCCATTTCTAGTGTATGCATCCGGTGCAAGGAACTTTTCTTATGTTAAGAGATACATACGTTCCACTTTTATGTTATGGTATATTCTCAAGGCTTCACTACATATTGGAGATATTGTCAGAGATAGTGAGATTAAAGTGGTTGGCAGAACTAGTTAGCATTCTTCTATTATTGTGGCTTATTTATACCCATTCTCATTTATTTAATCAATTACCATTTACTGATTTTTTTCATTTTATTGCCTCTACAATTTTGGAGCTTGGTCATGTTTGTTAACATGGCATTACACAGATAATGTGATATCTATACCAAAGGGAGGAAATTTTTCAGCTCCGTTGTTCAGAAAATCCGATTACAAAACTTTCAGTTTCTGTATATTGTTCTAATTCATATGACACAATCACCTCTTCCATATTGGACTGATTTGGTGATATAGTAATGGATGGTTAGGATTGCTTTAGTGGTGAACCTTGTGACGATGGAATTTCAAAAGCAGTTTTTGACTACAATTAAGGATAGCGTCATGACATCGGGAGGTGGAAATCATTAATCACCATAGTAAGTGATTTTGCTTGTGTGGTGGCAATGAGTCATGTCAGGAAAGCATCATTTTCAGGTTATTCAGTGTCAACTGCATCGAATCTCGTTTGAAGAGGTCACTTCCCTTAAATGAGTTCTCATATAATAATTTCAACAATAACGATCATCTCAAAGTCAACAATGTCACCATCACGATTAATACTGTAAAATAAGGGTACGAAAAATCCTCATAGATTAAGGTAGTTAGTTCAATGATGCGGCTGCAGTCTTCAAATATGACAACTGAGGATGTTTACACTAAATAAAGTACATAGTTTGACAATAACGGCAACAAAAATCACAAAAGGAATCATAAACGAGAGAGTCACCTAGGGACTTGTTAGGAACTCAATCACTTGTAACATAATTTAGAACTTATGAGAAGAATAATGTAGAAAGCACCTCAGGGTCACAATTCATACTCTGTCCATACTAGTTTTGTTTCCATGCTAAATCTCCTTCATTTTACTCTACATGTTTAGGCTTTTTCTTTTGCTTTATTTTCGTTATATTGGTATCATTACCCCTGCATTGCCCTCAAAGTTGAAAGAAGGGATATAATGAGTGGGATAGCGATAAGGGTGTATTTTCACCGGTGTTGAGTTAGGCATGAGATATGATGATCGGGAGCTTGAGACGGGGCCCGAGGGGGTTGCAAGACCACTGGGAATGAGTGAAGGACACCGGCCACATCAAATGCCAAATTAGGAGGTAATTCTAATAATGCAGCAGGTATAGGAGGGTTAGCTAAATGCACATGTAGAGTGTACATTGCAGTGATGCTACACATAGAATGGAGGCATTTGAATTGTTGGAAATGTGTAACCAAATTGTCTTTGGCCAAAAAGGTGATAAATTTTTCTTTATAGTTGACCAAATGAGTCTCCAAAGTTCCTAACCAGTTATCATCCAAGACAAGTTCTTCAGATGCAATCGGGAGCACAAATTTTGAAATACACGAAGTTAGGCCTTGTAAATTCCCTTTCACAATGCAGTAACTCATCACTACCCACTTTTACATTGAATGGTGGAGTGTGACAAACGATAAGGTTTAAGGATGACGCAAGATGGGGATGGATAAAATTATTCAAGCTGTCACCATCCATCAAGATGCGAATATGTTGATCCTTCACTTGGCCAAATAATCGAATTGAGAGCTTCGTCGGAATACCAATACCTGCATTGTAAGATAAATGGTGTGTTTCCATCTCTCAAGGTTCGGGGTTCCGGGATGGTTGGAGTGAGCGGATTAGCTTCAGCAAGTTGTTCTTGGTCTAAAGGAAGCTCCTTCAAGGATTGAATGATGAAGTAATGCTTGGTAGCACAACGGTGAGACGGTGGAAACTTCTCATCACAAGTAAACACAAGTCGTTCACATGACGGAATTGAATTTCTACAGGTGTCAATTTGTAGAGGTGAGTGGGTTTTGGTGGATTCAGAAGTAATGGTTGGTTGGAGGGTGGCACGAATGGGGTGATTGTTATACGGTTGGGTTTTAGGGTTGGAGGCCAGGAAGTAGGTGGTGTATAAGGTGCCTGGGGTAAGTGGGTTCAAGAAGTAAATGGCAGAAAGTCTTCTTTGAATAACTTTGTCAGGGCCACCGCTTGAATGAAAGATGGAGGAGAGTGTGATTTCACTTCATGGTGCAATTTTGGGTGTAAACTTCTCACAAAACAGTCCAATAATAAAGCATCATCCATACCATAAGCTCTAGTGGCCAGATCAATTTTATATCAAGTTCGTTTGGCGCAGTTTCAAGACCTCCTCACAAGGATTATCAAATTGTTATGGGTGAAATTGTAGTTATATCGTTGTTGATAGGGATAACCAATCTGATGACGGTTCAGTTTTCTCTGGAAGCTAGAGCCATGCTAGAACCCTCCCTTCCGAATTGATAGCAACAAGATCTAACTTTTGGTCCTCTGACATACTATAAATTTTGAAGAAATGATCGGCATGGTTGATCCATTACATTACATTGTCACTGTCCCGCAAAATATGGAAAGTCCACCTTCATTTGTTGCGAAGGAGCGAAGCCAACCCCAACGGAGAGCCATGGTCGGGACGGAGAGAGTGTTTGAAGCATTGAGCAAGTTGTACCTGAATGGATGCTAATGTTTAGGTACGACCATCTGATTGTTCCGTGAGCTTGTTGATTGTAAACTACATAGTTTGCAATCGCATATGGTCTTCAATAAAAGCATCAAAAATACCATTGCAGTCTCCAAATATGATAACTAAGGATGTTCGCACTAAGTACAATATATAGTTTGACAACAAGAAAAACAAAAATCACAAAAGGAATCATAAGAAAAGAGATTCATCCAATGACTGTTTAGGAACTCAGCCACCTCTAATAGAATTTAGAGCATAAGAAAAGAATGTAGAAAGCAACTCAAGGAAATTGAGAAGAAGTCCAAAAAAGAATATGCTCACAATTCATATTGTTTGTATTCTAAATCTCCTTCATTATGTTACTCTAAACCATTAATTTTTTATGTGTCTAAGTTTTTTCTTTTGCTTTATTTTTATTCGATTAATATCATTATGTATTTTATTAGACAAAATTTTTTTAAGCTTAACTTTTATTTCAATCTCAATCAAAATCTTTATTCGCTTTATTGAAGGATATGTTGGTATTATTACCTTTGCCAATATCCCTATCATTGTTAAATTCATCTTTATCTTAGAGTTGTTTGTCTCCACATATTAATATGAAAATAAAATTTTCAACTTTTAATTCTAATAATTAATTAAAAGTTTTTTCGTGCATATATAAAAGAGTAATTAAATTAAATAAACAAATATTATAAACAAATAAATTTTCTCCACCACTTCAATTAATTTAATTCAATCAATCATTAATTAAGTTAAAATAATTAATTAAATTTTATTTAAAAAGTTGAATCCATTATTGAGTTATAATAATCTATTAAAATCAAATTTAGGAGTATTAAGAAATTTAATCGATTAACACTCAATTAAATTATTTCTAACATGTCAAACATTTAATCGGTAATTAAAATTACACAGTTCTAAAAAATCGAAAATTGGTTTCCGTCACAAAGGTGAAGTGAGTATTACTAGGTGCATTAAATTTAATCTTTTTATCAACTTGTTACCTTTTTTATTTTCCTCCACTTAGAATGTATCTTTTTTAATTTTGACCTGAATATTAATTCCTTAATACAAGAAAATGTAAATATTTGAATAAAATTACGTGAGTTAATAAGCATAGAAGTTGGGAGGAAATGGGCCAAAGGATTGGGCTGAGGAGAGAGGTTGGGCCAGAGGAGAATGATAGGAAAACCCTAGGAATAGGCAAGGGATATGAATTATGAGACGGGGCGGCGGAGGCACGTAGCAGAGGTGTTAAATGTTGTCAGGTTATTAGGTTAATAGGCTGAGGAAAGGAATGAAAAAGAGTTGGGTTTTGGTGTGGTAGAAGAAGATCAGGAGCAGGAGTGGAAAAAGGGATTGATTGCAGTTGCAGGCTGAAGAGGATAGGAGAGATGAGAGGAAGGAGCTATAGTCCTTCGCCTCCTCGTTACAGCAGAAGAGGCGGAGGGAGGAGTCCCAGCCCTAGAGGCCGCTACCCTCCCCGTCCCCGACAGCAAGATCTCCCTACCAGCCTTCTTGTTCGTAACCTTCGCCACGACTGCAGGCGCGTCTCTTTCCCTTTCTTTTCTATTTTTACCTTCTTTCTTGAATTCTAATTTCCGACCTAATCTTTGTTCCAATCAAACAACCAACGTTTTTCAGGCCCGAGGATCTTCGCAGACCTTTTGGTCAATTTGGTCCTCTCAAGGACATTTACCTGCCTAAGGATTACTACTCTGGGTGAGTCACTCCCCTTCTCTTCCTCCCTTTTCTCTCCTCCTCAGTCTTCTCTACTCTGCATCCGCTATCATCTTTAAAACAATACACACTTTCGATTAGGGTCTTTTATTTGAGACTGCTACTATTGTAATAGCCACCTTCTTAGGTTTAGCAGTGATTTAGAGTTTTGAAGACATCAATCAAATCAAGTAAGTAGAAGATGTTATTGGTAGTCAAGAGTTCAAGCTACTTCACTTTCATTACATTATGAAGATGTTCCAAGTCTTGAAGATTTTCCACTCATCTTTAAACTGACACAAAGGTCAGCAGCCTAGTGCTTGCCTGCTTTATTATCCATATCATTGGGGCCTATTTTCCTCCTAAACTGGGCACTTTTCTCATTACCAGTTTCCTATCAGTTTCCAACCATTACCAGTTATGATTGTGCCTTCGTATTTCCTTCTGTGTGCAGAGAACCTCGTGGATTTGGTTTCGTCCAATACGTGGATCCTGCTGATGCAGCCGATGCTAAATATCATATGGATGGTCAAATTCTTCTTGGTCGGGAGCTCACTGTTGTCTTTGCTGAGGAGAATAGAAAGAAGCCAACTGAGATGAGGTCAAGAGAGAGAAGGTGCTAAACTTTATTCTTTACCTACTTTTGTTGCTACTTATGAATTTTGCTGACTGAATTATGTCTGCAGTCTATCATAAGCTTATCCGAACTCTGATTAGGTTCTGTCAGCATGTAGATCTCATATGCTTATATTTATGAAGAAGCTTCATGAGGCTCTTCTACTTTGTTAAATACTCGTTTAAAGTCAACAACTGAATGAAATGCCCATCTGAAATTTGTTGTTTCGGAAATATTGCAAATTCGTTGGTGCTGCTGCCCTTTACCTTTTGGGGATTTTGAAGAAAATAAAACTGTTGTTTCCCTGTAATTCATCCCCACCAAACACATACTCTTAATCTGACTTACCATGTTTAGAAGTGATTTGACTTGGCCATTAAAATGCCCTTGTTTATTCTTATGTGCGTTTGGTGGAAGTGAAATTTTTACTTACATGGGAGTCTTAGGTTGTGACAATATATTCCCACTTTGGTTTACCTCTTAAAATTAACATTCCCGGTCAATCCCAAGAATGGGTTTTACTCAAGTTTCCCCCTAAAAATTTAATATTTACCTCTTAAAATTAACATTCCCGGTCAATCCCAAGAATGGTTTTTACTCAAGTTTCCCCCTAAAAGTTTAATATGGGGAGGTCGAAAAGTTAGAAAAAATGGAAAACGTACCATACTACTGTTGTTAAATAAATTAATGCGGTAACAGATTACAAATTTTAGAAAATATAACATATTACTCTCATTTCAAGAATTTTTTTGTGAATATTCACAGTAATATTTTGTATCGACTAAACATAATTTAGTCGTTCTTAGGAATCAATTATAACTGCATTCTTGACCCCTAAGATTCACGATTCTCAGGCATCATAATTTCTGGGTATAATTTTTGTGCTGTACCTAATGGTCCTTTGAGTTAAGCTTAATTCTTCTCTGCCTACTTTTCAATTTCAGCATATTGCAGCTAATATTTTTTCTCTCTTGGCAGGGGTCGATTTTATGACCGAAGGAGGTCTCCTCCTCGTTACTCTCGTTCACCCCGCTACTCACGATCTCCACCACCACGCCATAGATCTCGTTCTCGCAGTCGTGAATATTATTCCCCTCCTAAACGAACGGAGTATTCTAGGTATGTGGCCTGTACAGACTAATGGATGTAAAGTCACTTTTGCACTTGTCTGATACATGGCTTGTTTTGTAGATCTCCCTCCCCTGAGGATAGAAAGTACAGTCGAGAAAGATCATATTCGCAGCATAGTAGGGAGAGGTCATACTCACGCAGTCCACCTTATAATGGGGGCTCGAGGAGTCGTAGTCAGAGTCCTGCAAAGGGTCCAGGTCGGAGCAGAAGTCCAAGTCCGGACCGTGATGTTAGGGAACCAGCCCGTGGTAGGTCCCCCAGTCAGTGAAAAAGGGTAAAACAGATATGGCTTGAACATTAGATGCTGGATCTTGTCACAGTATTGGGCTCATAATTATGAAGTGGAGTTGGATTTTGATTTGTGGTTTTATAGATCAGAGATGTTTGTTGCTTGAACTAAACATCGTAGGTAAGTCGAGACCCTTTTTGATTTTGAATTTTATTAATATTTTTCGTCTAGTTTTTAGTTGGATGTTGATAATAGACATTGGTAATATTTTATATTTTTTTTTTGTCGGTTGTCATGAATTTGATGGTAAGTTTTGGATGTTGTTATTTAGTGATTGATTATCATAAAAATATGAACATGATTTGTAGACACTACAGTCTAATTTGCATGAAACCCTCGAACCCTCAAACCATGATACACCGATAATTGAATTTGTATCCGACATGTACTTGTATCGAATATCCTGGGATATTCTATCGATAGTTATCAATTAAGTATGTAATCTATAAAACATTAATATTTTTATCATAGTATAATTTTTTATTTTGAAAATCTCGAATAAATGTGATTTAATTTAGATTTATACAATTATAATTATATATTTGAAAAAGATATATTTTTGCACCGAAAGTTAGGTCGACACCTAAGGACCGAGTAATAAACCCAATTTCAGAAGATTGATATGATCGAGGACGGAGTTTACTCGACACAGTCTATCCGAAAGCGAATTCCTGTTAGGACAGGACAGACAGGAAGTGGTTCTTTTATTAAAATAACTGAGTACTATAAAACCTTTTTCTTTTATCAAAGTAACTGAGTACTATAAAACCTTTACTCTGGAACTTTCAAACTGACCTCCTTGTAAATATGACTCAATCATAGTGGACACTTTTAATTTCTCAAATATGGTTAACGATATTTTGGTATTCATACCAAAATTTATTTTGTAGTCAACTCTATTCTCAAATATAAACAAACTTTGAAAAAATGACAACAAATTTAATATATACCTCTATAATTTTAATTAAATATTACAATTTTAGTCAAAAAATGTTCTTAGTATTACATTACGGACTATGAATTATATAATCCGGAAGTCTAAAATCAGAATTTTATTACAATCCTGGTTATTGAAAAAAAAAATTAATTATATATAATATTATTACTTTTTTCTTAAATATATATATATATATATATATATAATAACATTTTTGTTAAAGAATAAATGAGTTATAGAGTATGAGATTTTTCTCGTTAGTGGAAGAAAATCTTGTGACTCTATGCTCTAATGACTTTGGGTATGTGAATGAGGTTTTAGAATTTGATAGGAAGAAGAAAAGATAGTTAAAAATGTCTTAATTAAATTATTTTAATTTTATTTTAATTGAATTTGAAAATGAAATCCAATATGAGTAAAGACTCTTCATTTATCTTAATTTCATTAATTGAATTTGAAATGAAACCAATCAATAAAGAGGAGTGAATGTTCAGACACTCTTCAACATACTAATCTAATAGACTCTTCATTACTCTTTAACATACCAATCTAAGAGACTCTTCGTTTAAAATGAGTGTAGGGGAGCATAATAGACTTTTTATTTAAAATGTGATTGAAACTTGAAATGAGAATAACATACATCTGAGAATACTATGTGGTGTTATAACAAAATCAAACTTTAATTACATTAAATGAAAGATTAGGTTTATCCAGATAAAGTTGAGGATTTAACTACCATGACTTGCAGATTACCTAATCCTAATCTTCAACTTATTACCTAATCCTAATTCTCAATTTATTATAATTTCAAAAATAAATTGTAGATTGGATAATTTGCCATTTATTCCAAAATTTGAATATATGACAGGTTATACAATCTGCAACGACGAACAACACAGAAAAAAAATAAAAACAGTTATAGAAGTGAAAGAAGATGTAGGAAGAAATTATGGAGGTGCAAGAAGAACCCGTAACCTTTTACATTCCTTGGTCTAACCTTTTGTCCTCTAATAAAACCCTTATATTTTTAACTTCTTAAAAAAATTTACCTGTAATAAATTGTCTTTACATAAATTTACACTGACTAAACAATTTTTATATTTAATAATTGAAACTTATAAACTTCTCGTATTTTCACCTTTATTTTCACTTTCCTAACATTTTTCTAATATCACCTAAATGACCAACAAATATTCCATATATTTAAAAGAATGCAATATAATAATATTTGTCTTTTAAACAAATAATTTTATTTTGAAACAACACAAAAATCCATGTTTGTATTATGTACACATAATAGCGGACAACTAGGTATTTAATGATACTATTAACAAAGTTCACAAAAAAAAATTAACATACCTATATTATTGTATACAAACTGGTAATTCTTTTTCTTATTATGTTAAAAACAATTCTGATATTGTACGTAAAAAAATTATTTGTCCAAAATGATGATTTAATTTGTGTATTAAGCTATTTAACAAATATTTGTATACATTATGTTTACTTAATTTATAATTTTATATTAAATAAAAGTGTTTATCACCATTTAACAACTCAAATTACATACATATATATTATTTTAAAATTTTATTTTTACTTAACTTACATATTTTATTTAACATTATGCCTTTTATATTAAATTTGTAAAAAAATCGTGAGAGTAAGGCCTGTAATTAAAATCCATTTAATTGGTAGACTAAACGATTGGGTAATTAAAACGAACTAAAAGTTTAAGGCCCACTGACCCACAAAATAAAACTCAAATACTCATTCATATAGAGTATTAATAAGTGATTAAATTTAAATGATTAATTAAAATGAAAAATATGATAAATTTACTTGCAATTCTTTTAAGTTTTTGAAAGTAGAGTTGAAGGAAATAAAATAGTGATTTAATTTAGTAATAGAAAAGGGTAAAATAGATTAAGATTAGGGTATATTGTTTGGTGTTGTCTTCTCAAAAGAGGGGCGATCGGGTAGTGACCCTGTCTGGACTGGAACCGAACCAAACCAAACGTTGCACGTCTCTCGTCAGAGGCATTCTCACAGCACAGACCACGCAGTTACTCTTCATCTTCATCTTCCTCTTCCTCTCCATTCCCTTCTGTCTGTTATTGAATTTATCTCTCTCTCTCTCTCTCTCTCTCTCTCTATTCTCACTAACCACTCGCCTTTACTCACCTACCCAAGCTTCCACCCCTTTTCGACTCCCTTCCACTCACTCGCAGGTACTTCCTTTCTAGTATTATTTATTTTTTTACGATTCATCGATTCATAATTTCTTTCTATCACACTATCTTTATCCTCCCATAATTTCGATCTGATGCTTCCAACTTCTGCATCTCTACATTATTCCACTCGCCATTTTCTTCATTTATCAATAGGGACCCATCAATGTATCCCAATTTGTTTCTCTATATATCTTAGTAAATTTATTTCACTTATATCTGAATCCGGCCTTCACCCCTCTTATCTTCAATTAAATTCTTTCTGGGTTTTGCATGCTCCTAAACCTAAATATTTGCATTACATTAGTTTGCTGTCTTCGCGTATATAGCACACTTGAAATTCTCTATTTTTGTGGTCCCCTTTTGTACTTTTTCCACCGAATGTATTTGCATGTGAACAACGGGTATCATATGTTGTTATTACAGGGACTGGATATCTGTTTTCCTGTATGTTGTATGCTGGCCGAGCTCATTGGTTTGTTTTGGATTACAGGAACTGATGGGGAAGAAAGTCAGAAGGAAGAGTCGAGGTTCTGCCAAGGAGAAGGGGGTTGCTACCCATTTGCCAAAGAATGTTACAGAATCAACCAACCCGACTGTTGAGTCTGTTGATGAGGGCGTTTTGGGTGCAAAAGAGACAACTTTTTGCCCTCATTTCGCAAAAGGTGTTAATTTAAGCAGATTGTCCACCAAGATTGAGTCTTGTGGATCCATAAGGTGTGAAGATTGTAGGGAAGGTGCGACTGATAGAAGGAGTGGTAAAGGAAAAGGTAAACATGGGAAGAAGAAAGGTGGTGCATCACTAGATTCAAAATCCGAGTCAAAGTCTATATGGGTTTGTTTGGAGTGTGGTCAGTATACCTGTGGAGGCGTGGGGCTACCAATAACCCCTCACTGTCATGTTGTAGGGCATGTGAGGAAAACCCGGCACCCTTTGGTGGTTCATTTTGATAAGCCTCAACTATGTTGGTGTTTTCCTTGCAACATGCTTATTCAAGCTGATAATATTGAAAAAACTGATGAATCGAATCATCTTCTATCTGATGTTGTGAAATTGTTGAAAGGACGATCACAAGAAAAATCTTCAGTGGATATTGAAGACGTTTCCGCTGGGGAGAGCAGTATTACGTCGGATATTAAGTCCAGAGCTCTGTTCACAAATGATTCGACTGTACAAGGTGGTTATGTTGTTAGAGGTATGCTTAATCTGGGGAATACTTGCTTCTTCAATTCAGTCATGCAAAATCTGCTGGCCATGAATAGATTGCGGGACAACTTTCTAAAGTTAGATGCTCCAGTCGGGCCACTTACTAGTTCCTTGAAGAAGCTTTTCACTGAAACAAACCCTGTATCAGGATTGAAAAATGTTATAAATCCTAGATCCTTTTTTGGCTGTGTCTGTTCTAAGTCTCCCCAATTTCGAGGATATCAGCAGCATGACAGTCACGAATTGCTCCGTTGTTTACTCGATGGGTTAAGTACTGAAGAACTGGCTGGAAGAAAGCAGAATGGTTCTCCAAAGAGAGATGGGACCTCTTCCAATACGTTAGTTGATACTTTATTTGGGGGTAAGATATCAAGTACTGTATGTTGCATAGAATGTGGGCATTTCTCAACAGTGTATGAACCTTTTTTAGATCTTTCACTTTCTGTTCCAACTAAGAAACCTCCTCTTCGGAAAGCCCAACAAGTACCTCGAACCAAAAAAGGTAAACTTCCAGCAAAAAAAGGTGGAAAGACTCGAATCAAAGCTAACAGGGACACTGATCCCATACCCGTTCAAACTCTATCAAACCAATTATCTAGCCACCAATCATATTGCCCTGATCAGTCTGCTGCCGGAGAGATGGGGACTTGTACTGGTGATTCTACATTATTAGGTTCTGAACAAATAAACAGCGTGGCTGATAAGGAGTTGTCTTCGCCTAATTTGGTTATTGCTGGAGAGCCTCAACGTGAGCAAGTGCTTGACAATGGTGCAATGAAAACATCAGAAGATTTTACATGGTTGGATTATGTGGAAGCTGGAACATTGATAGATGAGTGTGATTTTATTTCTCAAAAGGAGGATGCTCCAGAGGTACAGGATACTGAGAGCAAAGCTGAATGTTTAAATGAATTTCAAGGACAGGTCAGCAGTGAATCCAATGGTCCTGTTTGTTTCCCTAAGGATGATCAGAACCTAAGACCCGAATTTTCTTCAGCAAATGGATGGGAAGATGAGGTTCCATTACAAGTTCAAGATTCTGAAGTGCTGTTACTTCCGTACAAAGAAGAAAGTTCCTCGTCTGCTGAGATCATAGGAGGAGATGCCGAGGCCTCCTCGTCAGTTTTGGGTGGTCGTCCAGGAGAATTGGAGTTTGATGGCTTTGGTGACTTATTCAACGAGCCTGAAGTTGTTGCTGGGCCTGCTCCCAGACCATCTTCATGTAGTGAGGTAGTGGAAACTAGTTTTATCATTGGAAGTAATAGTGAGTCTGATCCAGATGAAGTAGATGACACAGATTCCCCTGTCTCTGTAGAGAGTTGCTTGGCACATTTTGTAAAACCCGAGCTTCTCTCGGATGAAAATGCTTGGCATTGTGAGAACTGTTCAAAAGTTCTCCGTCAAAAGATGGAAGAAGAAAAGCAGGCAAGAGCTGTATCTCATGGAAATGAGTCTGGAATTCATGATGAACCATGGCATGCAGTTAATTCTTGTTCTGTTAATTTTAGAACCAATGGAAATGGGAGCATAAAAAATGACCAAAACATAGAAAGTTTAGTCTCACGGGATAAACATGACACAAAGCTTGAAAATGGTCAAAAGGATGAGCTTAGTTTAGTCCTTAATGAAAGGGATAATGGGGAATTTGAAATGAAAGATACTCCTAATGATGAGTTACAGTCTTCAAGGTTTCATAATGCTTGCAATGAAGAAAGCTGCAGTCATCTAGCTGCTGATTCTTGTGCTGCAGAAAATGTCCAAAAAGATTCTCCGATGATAGATAATGATAACAATGACTCGGAGGATGCTGACTCGAAAAGTGTGAAAGTGAAGAGGGATGCAACCAAGAGGTTCCTCATATATAAAGCTCCGCCTATCTTGACCATTCATTTGAAGAGATTCAGCCAAGATGCCCGTGGTCGCTTAAGTAAATTAAATGGCCATGTTAATTTCAGAGAAAAAATGGATATTAGACCATATATTGATCCCAGGTAATTTGTTACTTTTCTAGATATTGTTTGAAGTTTGAACAATTAATAAGTGCCCAATTCTACCCCTTCAGAATGGCATATCAGCATGTTGGACACTATTCAGTACTCGCACTTTTTCGACCTGCCTTGAGCATGTGTCAAATACCTCTTTACATGTCGCAATGAAAAACTAATTTATTTTCGGCTCAGAGGCTTCTTGGACACTGGCTACAGAGCACCCAAGCCAACACCTTCTCTTGACTAGACCCTTACAAACTTATATACCTCTTGGACACTGGCCAAGAGAGTGAGCCGAGCGAAGTTCTACTATTGACTAGACACATTATACGCTCCTATAAAATAATACTATACATATTAAACAGTTATTTAGAAATTGAAATCATTTAAAATATTATGATTCATGAAGCACAAAACCCTTTCTTCCAATAAGTATACTTGTACCCAAAACCTTGCTGTTGTCTTGGTTGTAAGTAGTTGCTCTACCTCATCGTGGTGGTTGATGTTGTCCTTCACCATTGGTTGTTGTTGCCAAATGTGTCTTCGGCATCTGTTATTGGTGATGCTTCTCCACTATCGTGGTCGTCAGCGTCTAGTTTTTTAGGTCCTTTGCCCTCATGCAGTTTAATCCGTCTTTAAGAATTTTTTTTGTAATGGTAATTATCATATGAAAATTGTAAGGCTTTTAAACTATTATAAGAAGGGGAGCATATATATTGCATCCCAGTGTTCTATACTTTGAAAATTAGCATTATCTATTGGAATCAATGTTTCATAGATGTGTCTACGTGTTTTCATTTATTTTACGTTTACCCCATTATTTCATTTTTTTTCTTTTAGTGTTGTGAATTGTCTTTTTAATTTTAGCGCAAGAAATATTCTGGTGACAATTTCACATCATTTCAATTGCTTACAGTTTGGATTTGTGAATGCAGTTTTGATTGGAAGTCTAGTTTTTGGTTTTGTTTAGTACTTTACTGATCTACTGGCTTGTAATTCACTCCCAATTGTATTAAAGCAGGTGCATAATTGAAGAGAAGTATGAATACCAATTGGTTGGTTTAGTGGAGCATTCGGGAACTATGAGAGGGGGTCACTATGTTGCCTATGTGAGAGGGGGGCACAGGAACAGTGGGAAAGAGAATGAGGGTTCCACATGGTATCAGGCAAGTGATGCATATGTGCGTGAAGTTTCCCTTGATGAAGTTCTTCGGTGTGAGGCATACATTTTATTCTACGAAAAAGCTTGAGTGGAACGCTTCTATTTGACAAGAATTTATATTCTAGATAGATACAGAGGTTTACTAAATTTAGGAGGAGGGGAGATAAATTATTTCTGGTGAGTGTAAAAGAAGTTAGAGGATATTGTATACCATTTTTTAGACATGTGATGAGATGTTGAATGTACAATGCGATGTCATACAATCAAAATTCAAAAACTTTCTTTTGGTGCCCAGTGTCAAAGCAAATTTCAGATATTGCCTTACCTTTCTCCCCGTGCCTTCTGTTCAATAGTTAAGTCTTTAATTTAGAGCAAATTTCTTTTCGATATTTTTGCCGTTTTTATTTTTTTTTTCTTTATTGAAGTTGTGCTCGAAAACACAATTTTATAATCGTGCTTTCAAGAATGATTTTGTTTTTCTTTTATTGACTTGTTTTTTCTAAAATCTTATTTACAAATAGTTTTTTTTTTTTTAAATTTTGTTGCACAAGGGTGTATTTAAGAATAACATGGGGCGCATTATTTTACTCTTTTTATCATATTTTGGAGGGACAAGTTTATTTTCTGGCAATTGCTTCTTGGACCTCCCCAGTTGCTACCTGCATATTTTATACCACAATTGTCCTTGTCAGAAATGGAAAAGGTAAAATTGTTGTAACTGCATTTTCTGGCGATGGCGGCAGTGTCAGGAGTGGAAGAAAAGGTTGACTTACAGCATTTTGAGGTAATTGGGTTTATGTTTGGGTGCTTTAATAGTTATTGTAGGAGTATAGAGGGATTGCTGAAATAGGTTGGAAAGGATTTCGTTATGGAAAACGAAATCCGTAAAAGACTACGGGATGAAAAATTGGGTGAGAAATTGTCTTACGGAACACCATTTTCATAATGGTGAAAGGATGGGAAAAATGCTTATGGAAAAGCATTTCCATAGTAGGTTCGAAGTGGGAAAGTGACTTACGGATAAGGTTTTCCGTAAGACAGGGTTTCAATAATACAAAACCTTCTTACGGAAAATGTTTTTCATAATACAAAACTCTTTTATGGAAAATATTTTTCATAATACAAAAACCTCTTACCGAAAACATTTTTCATAATATAAAACTCTTACGAAACACGTTTTTCATAATACAAAACCTATTACGGATAATGTTTTTCATAATACAAAACCCTCTTATAAAAAATATTTTCTATAATATAAAAACTTTATACGAAAAATATTTTTCGTAAGAGATTTCACATCAATCTCTTTCGGAAAATATTTTCCGGAATACCCTAACATCTTTTGTCTTCATTAACAAGACTATAAATGTTTATTCACATATTATGATAGGGTGCAGGAAACAAATGTGGGGTGCAGGAAGTAATTGTCTTGTTTTACTATATAGCAATGTGGGCTGACGGAATTAGTGGCTTGAAAGTTGAAGTCCAGAAAGAAATAATGACATAGTCACCATCATTTCCAAAACACAATTGTTTCCTTATCATGCTTTCTAAGGGTGAGTTTTATTTTTCTTTTTTAATGATCAATTTTTTTTTTCTAAAATCTTTACAAGTAAGTTTTTTTCTTTTTAATTTTTGTCGTACAAGGATATATTTAGGAATAACATGAAATGTATTTTCTACTCTTTTTATCACATTTTAGAGAGACAAGTCTATTCTAGTATATGGACTTGATGAGTTTTGCAACTTAAGTTATATATAGACTTGATGAGTACTGCAACTTAAGTTAAAAGAATGACCCGCTTGAAAGTTGAAGTCTACGAAGAAGTATTAATGAGTCTTGCAACTCTGGGCTGAAGGAATGACGGGCTTAAAAGTTGAAGTACACAAAGAAGTAATGGCATAGTCACCATCATCACTAATAAACAATTTTTCTTCAGCTCAATTTTACAATAAGAAATTTTCCTTATAGAGTTGATGTTTATAATTTTCTTCTTTATCTTCAAAACTTGATATACCAAATACCACTATATTTTAACCGTACCTATTCTTGTTGCACCTTTCTTCTAATCTTTTAATGGATAGTAGAACTCATTTGATGCGGATACTATTTATTTCAAAGGTAATATTTATTTTACAATTTTTTAGATTTTGATGGATGGAAGAAATTCTCACAATTCTATACAATATTACATTACTCATCATCTCAATCTTTCTATTGAACCACATTCAAGTTTATGTGATGTGAAGAGTGGAAAAATATTCATATTGCTAAATACACTCCATATATTACTAAATAGATCTTCCTACAACAAAATTTCTTTAAAAAAAATAGAAAACATGCGTGTAAGTACAATTTTACAAAAATAAAAAATATAAAAATTGTGTTTAATTCAATGAAAAAAAAATAAAAGATTATGTTTCCAAATGAGTGTAAATGTACATTATAAGTTTTACGAATTTTATTTTTTTCTAAATAGGATTAGTGTAATATTGTTCAAATGGATTTACTCGTGTCTTTATTCAAAAAAACTCTCTTAGATTTGGATATCAAAATGAAATTTAGACGATAAATAACGTCATAGATTATTATTAGTTTATCATTTGTGTGGTTAACTAAATCTGTAATATAGTTAATTTATTTGTCTAAAAAGTGATTAAATATATTAGTCACATTAGTTTATTAGAATATCTAAACTAATAATTAACTGTCTCAAAAGTATGTAAGTGATAATCAAGTGGAATTAGGTAGAAGGTGATAATTATTGGATCTTCACTTGAAAAAAAAAACTCTGATTTATTAAGAACTTATATTTTATTTAATATATTTTTTCAGCTTATGGGTAAAATATTTTTTTAAATCAGGCAATTGGTTTCATTCAATTTTATCTATTTTTTTTCTTTTGATTTAATTATGTCACAATTTCCAATATTTAATACCAAAATAATATAAAATTTTATTTATAATAATGAAAGACATACTTAAACTTCAAACTATTATAGGTCTATTTAGATAATTTATTTCATGAACATTTACAAAAGAGAAAAAATAACAAGAAAGTTTGAAACGAATCTCACTACAAGAGTAATTTATACATAAGTTAATTTGTACAATTTTTATCATATAATTTTTTATTGTTTTAATTTTGTGAATAAAATTAGTTTTAGATGATAAAACATTTTTTATCCTTATTTTTTCTCTTCTGGAATTACCTATACACAAGTTTTTCTAATGGAGGAGTTGTTTGTTTGCATGAGAACATAACTCATGAATTATAACAATTTTTATGCTATTTATCTATTAATTTATATAAATACTTTTTCTCTTATAGTGATTTTGTATCTTTCGTTAAACTAACAAAGTCCAGAAAAAATATTGATGTGTAAAGTAAATATTTTATTTCAAAATGTATAATAAAATAATTCTCCCAACAAGTCATACAGAAATTGCTAGTATTACATCCTCAGTAAAAAAGAAAAATGCTGATTAGAATTTAAAGGTTAGTCTTGGCCTTGATACCCAACTACTACTTTAGCCTTATTATAGTCAAACCATGGTAGATGTAACTTCATATATATATATAACACCTTTTTGAATAATTTTCTTCCTAATCGCGTTTAGAAAATAAATGAAATCAGTTTATTCATAAAAAATAATAAATGAATAAAGTTATAAAATCTTTCTCACATAGTTTTTCTAAGTTTTATTCATAGTTCATATTTTCCTTCTCACATTATAATTAACCAAGCTATTTATGTTAAATAACATTAAATTAAAAACCTAATAAACAAATAATAAATATGAGGATTAAAATTTAATCTTTATAAATTTTTAATTGCGGTTTTGATTATCTAAATTATTAAAATTAAATAATTTTGATCTACCATTAATATATCAATTAATTGTTAAGAGAAAAATCTTAACATCATGAAGTTAATGATCAAATCTTTAAATGAGTAATTACAATTATTATCATTTTATGTAAGTAATCAGATAATGTATTAATAATTGCTCGAATTTACTTATTTTTAAAACTCAAAAATTAAACCTGCAATTAAAATTTTACAAAATTAATATTGTACATTCACAAAAATTATAAGGATTAAAATAAATTTAAAGCTTAAATATGATAATATTATACTTAGAATAAACATTGAATTAGATTATAACAAATAAGTGAACAGAAACAAGAAATAAGGTTGCTAGAATTAAAAAAAGAAAAATAAATAAATAATTATCAATATTATTGTTATTATTATTTAGTATTCTAATATTTATATTTTCATTATAATAAAAATATTACTAAAATATTATTAACATAAATGATTATGTTAATGATATAATCAATTATATAATAATCGATCAAGTAAATGAATATATTTACTTTGCATAAATTATTATCATATAATTATGTCTCTAACATAAATAAACATAACCAATTATGTTTTTTTTAGAAAAAAACTATCTTATTTTTTTGTAGAAAGTTTTATTGAAGTATTTATGTTTTATACTCTTTTATTTATTATTTTTCATTTTATGTATTTGTTTCTGTTTTGTGTTCTTCAAATTCCCATGCCTGAAAACAGAGGTCAGTCTCGACTTGATGCACGATTTAACCTTAATTTGTCTTCTCGCCACCACTCTCGTTTTCCTATTTTTGTTGCTGCATCATCAGTTTCCCCTACTGTCAAGTCTTCAACTTCCATTGTCCAAACTTCCTCATCACATAAACACTTTAGCCATATGGGTGAAGAAACTCAACTATTACTCATGCTTTGTCAACTCAACTCCATGGAAGCAACAAAATACTCTAACTCTAAAACTCCCAGCAAGAGCCATGATGGACACGTGATTACTGTGCTCTGTATTGATGGTGGAACACTGACAAAATTTGTAATAGTAGTTCAACTTCTTGATGAACATTCAAAATTTAAAGAAGCTCCTATGTAAGATAATTCACAAAACATTATGGTTTAGAAAAAGTAGAACATAAATGAATTAAAAGAAAAATAATATTAATATATCAATTGAGATTATTATAATAATTAATAGATAAATTGATAAAGTTCATATAAAATTAATAATATTATAATTTATGACAAATTTTATATTTACGTCTCTGCTATTTAGTTGTTTTTGACTTGTACGTTTCTTGTTTATAATTTTTTGTATTTAAGTATTTTGTTATACTCTTTTAAAAAAAAATCCATTCAAAATTGTCTCTGCTATTTTGTTTACTGTCTTTTAAGTTTCTATATTTAGCTTAATTTTATTACCTTATAATTTACAAAAATTTTCAGACATCTTAAAAGTTTATTAGAGACATAATCCTAATAATGGTGTTAACTTTTACATATACAATGAAACTTTGAAAAACCCAATATAAATTTAACCAAGTAAACATTTTGATTAAAATTAATAATTAAATATATGACTATAAGTGTTTGTTGGAGTATATTATGAAGAGAAGAGAAGAGAAGAGAAGAGAAGAAAGAAGATGTAAATAAGACAGTAGCAGACAGTAGCAGACAGTAGCGAGGTTTATTCGGTGTGCAAAATGGATGATAGATGCATAGATAGGATAGGATGTGTTTTATTTTGATAGATAATAAAGCAGTTTGTTTGAGTGGGAAAGTGCATCAGTAGAAAGCCAAAATGACAGACTGCACAGCGTGAATGGGTTTGACAGTGTAAGAGCTGAAGCCTGCCATTTTGATAACATATTCCCACTCTCCCAGGGTTCGCTCTTTCCCAAAGTTAGTGTGCGCCATCATTACCATGTCCAGCATCAGTCCTACGTCCTCCAGCCCCCGCTGCCTCCTTCCTCCTCCTCCTCCTTCTTCTTCTTTTTCTTCAATCACAGCCTCCACGATGATCACCCTCCCTTTTTCCTTTGAGATCGCTTCCCTACACTTCTTCAATATTTCGATGCACTCTTCGTCCGACCAGTCGTGCAAAACCCACTGCATTTCTTTCTATTATTGCCATAATACATACATACATACATAACTATAAACGCAAAGAGGAGGTGGGTGCAGAAACCTACCATGATAAAAGCAGCATCGGCTTCAGGAACACTCTCAAACATGTCTCCTGCCACGTGTTCCACTCCATCCGACTGAGGGGCCTGGCCAATCACATGGGGAAGATCGAAATTGATGCCTCGAATGGAAGGGAGAGCCTGAACCAGGATGCGCATGGCGGTGCCGTTTCCCCCACCCACGTCCACCACGGACTGAACACCGTCAAATGCCTCGCCACAAGTTTCGATGATGACAGGCAAAACAAGCTTCGCATCGCATGCCATGGCTTCGTTGATAAGGTTGCTGTGGTCGAGATTTGCGGCAGCATAGCGCCACACGTCTTCGCCGTGAGCGTTTTGAAATGAGGGACGGCCATTGGCCATGACGCGAGCGCTTAGACTGTGCCAAGGTGCCAGCATTACTGGACTACTCTCCAGCAAAAGCAAAGCGGCCATGCTGTGTTGGCCCTCTCTCATCAAACGCCGAGACAGAGGTGTCTGTGAATACCCAATATTGCTGCCGCCCACTGGTACGGCTTTGAATATCTTTCTGTGCACCAGGAACCTCGTTATGCGTTTGAGAAGAGAAGGATCACACCCTAGCGCTGATGATATCTCCGACACTGTCATTGCCCTTCCATGCTTTTCTATGGCTTCAGCTATGCCAAGTTCTATCGCACATTTCACCACTGCCATTTCCACAAATCCAAATATGTACTTCCATATCTCCACTGAGGCTTCCGCTTCTTCTTCCTCTTCCACCTTCTCCCTTGACAACACTCCCTCTCTCTCTATCTCTCCCATCCCTCTCTCCTCTTCTCTCCACTAACCCCCACACATTCATTTATACATTTTAAACACCACTTCATTCCAGCATTCCGTGGGATCGGATTATTTATGACTAGTGCCCTAAATTCAATTAATTTAAGTAAATGTAAATGGGGTTTGGTTTGGTTCAATTATTTTACCTTTGCGCGCCACAACCGCCACCATGCGAGTCCCCCACAAATGGGGCCCCAGCTATTCACCTACACCTGAGCAGATCTGGAAAATCTAGTCTTTCTCGGGAAACACGACTTCCACTTCCTGGCAAGATTCCTGTTAACATCCAACCTTTTATGATTCCAAACAAAGCAAGTTTCTGCTCAAACTTTAGACTCTAAAGTAATGGATAGGATAGAGATATATCCATATACTAAATATGTAATATGAAAACTCTAGAATAATATAATAAATCTTAATAAGAGTAATTAGATTCGAAATAATAGTTAATAACAAAATATCACATGAGACAAAAATAAGAGATGTAATTTATGTTAACAAAAAAATTATAAAGTTTAAGAAAATATTTAACTACCGATAAAACCTATGAAAAAATAGACATTTGGTTAAAAAAATCATTATATATCTCTTGGTTAGAACCATTTTTAGTTTTATAAAAATCATATTTATATACACAACTTATTTTTCATTTACTTAAATTTATTTTTAGTAAAAAAGTACCTCAATTAATTTATAAAAGATCACTAAAGATTTTAAATTTATAAAAAAATAAAAATAAATAAACTATCTCTTATTTGCATATTAACATTAACTTATTGTTTGATAAACACATGATAAATATAAATACATGTTTAATTATCTCAATCATTGACAAAATTAAAATTTTAATAATAAGATTATGATTTTTTTATTATACTAAAAAGTAAAGTATACCGATAATTATTATATTTAATATTGTTTTTTTTATTTTACTAAAGTTATATATTATAAATATAATTTATGACTTTATCAAAAAAATCGTGTTTTGTAAATATGATTTTTATTTTATGTTGAAGTTGTGTTTCTTAATCTTTTTACATAAGACATATTTTTTATTATAAAAAATTAAAATCATGTTAAAAATGTATAACTTCAGTGAAATAATAAAGAATATACCAAATGAAACTGTGTAGATTAATGACAACTTCTACTTGATATAAAATATATTTTATGAATCATGACTTTTTTTTTGTTACAAAGTCATACTTTTCTTTTTGCATTCTAATAATTTCTTTTAATAAATTACTTCATAATAATAAGCTTTTGGTAAGATTACTCATGTCTGTGATGATAAAGTTGTGATGGTCTTACAATTTTTATGCTTATACTAATCAAGAAAATGTGTTCCATAAATTTTTTATGTCATTAAATGTATTTTGATTTTTTTATTCGTCACAATTATTGATATATTATGTATGGTCCAAACTGTATGGTTGAGACCATCTACACGATATTAAGTCAAGATTACTTCGATATATCTCGTTAATGGCGATAAATATTTATTAAAACCCTCTATATAATAATATTAGAAACGGTGTTAAAAGATATAACGAAAATGTGACACGAGAAAATAATTTAAAATAAAACTAATCCTAAAATAACATAATAAATTAGCCATAATATAAGATTAATACTAGATTAATTATAATATTTATAATTTAAATCTGTAAATAGATTGAGTTGAGAAGGGTAAACATTATCTTTTAAATATTTATGACTTAAACCACCTAAAAATTAACTTGAGTTCAAAAAATCTTGTACATGTATACTTCCATTAATCTATAACAAAGACGAAACCATTGAAATGATGAGAACATACCAAAATGATTTAGAGACTGCAGTTGAAAACTAACGAATAGACCTATCCAACTCATACAAAAAAATTAGTATTAAAGTAATTAAAAATTTCCTGAATAATATTAAAAACTGAGTATTCTTATAAAATTAATTTATATTATTTCTAACCTTTATACCGACATATCATAGATTAATAGTTCAATAAATTCAGCATGTAAGGTAAACTTTAGGGGTGGGGGTTTGGTTTGATTGAGTAAAAGTGGAGGGCTTGGTTTGATGAGTGATGTGACTGGTGTTTCTTCTATATATTTACATGTGGTAGAGTAGGCCATATATTTATTACATTATATATTCGTAAAGGGGCGCTGTTACGGTTGCATTTTATTATAGATAAATGAATTTTAAATATTTATTAAAAATAATTTATCTTTTTCAAATTTAACAATTAAGTCAATTATTTAATTTTCATTCTAAGATTTGTTTACTTTTAAATATTTGGAAAATAATTTTACTAAATTGTAATGTTATTTTAAAGCAATATATACGTTTAGATCACAGTGCAAAGTATCTACATGATTATCTATAATTAAGTTAGTGAAGAAAACATCACTCACAACTTTTAAGGGAATGTTTAGCATAACAAAAAATATTTTTCTGAAAAATATTTTATCTTTATTTCTTAAAAGGTTAATATTTATTACAAAAATATTTTCACAAAAAAACAGAATCTAAGAAAAAATTTAATTTATTTTCTATGATACTATAAATATTCATAATATTTATTTATTTTAGTGCAATATTACAGTAGAAATACCAATTAAACTCTTATTAGCTTATTTAATACAGTATATTGTGTTCTTTATCAAAACTATTGTATAATAAATAAAGGTATTTAAAATTTTAATAATAAAGTTTTATAAAATATATCTAATGACTTTATTTCCTGAAAAGACATGTTTGCAAAAAAAATTATTCATAAAAAGTTCTATTAAAAATAAATATAAAAAATTATTCTTTAGAATATTTTTTATGTTTTGCCAGTTTTTTAACCTAAAATTCGAAGTAGCTTTTTTTTAATAAAAATTCAAAACCCTGTTCCACTTAGATCGTCAACTTATTGATAACTAATATATAGATATGTGAATACATTCGTATTGAATATGTTACAATTGATACATGTAATTTTCATTTGTATAATTATTTTTGGAATATTTAATTTAAGCAATAAATTCAATCAATCAATATTGCTCAATGAATAAACGTGTTTTAAAGAATTCTGAAAGTTTAGATACATTTTTCCCCTGTTTACTCAAATTTGGAGCCTTAAAGGCAAAGACTTCACACTTGTTTTATAAAAATGAAAGATCCATACTTTTCAGGAGGAAAACAAAAGTGGCATGATTGTAATGTAATTATTGGTTCGTTGTAAAATTGACTTTATAATTTAATATTTTATAATGAATCTGAAAAGTTACTCTGTGAAATAAAAAAATTAAAGTTCCAACTAATATTTCCGCATTAACATTATAAAAGAATAGTTTTCTATGATAAAGGTCGATTGCCAAAATTAACAAATGAAAATGCACTGACCTTTAAATTTTAATGGCAGACAATACAGATACGCGATGATTTGCCACAAATTACTGTTTAATATATATAATTCAAGTTCAATTACTTTACTGACTTGAGAAAATGGATGAGCAGACTTGATATTTCATGAAAAACGATTTATGAAAGTTGTTTATGGAATATTTCTTTTATTTTTATATTTCGAAAAGTAATTTTTATGATGTTAAAAAATAAAAATATATTCTAAAAATTACAGAATATAAAAATAAATGAGTGTAATATACAGTTACTTTCCAGAATATTAAAACCTAAAAGAGTGTGCTAGAATAATGATAATATTTCATTCAATAAAATTGGAAAGACAAAAATAAATAAATAAATAATTCAACGTACGTACTTAGTGTTTTGGATCTTCTGCTTTTATTTTTTTTAGTAAAATGGAGTGTTAAAATCTGATAAGATGTTATAAGATAAAATTCTAAGATATTTTATTAACATGAGAAAAAAAATAAGAAAACGTGAAGAGAATCTTTGAAGGCTGCTTCTAGAAATGAACGATTTATCAAAGTTTAAGGAAAAAATAAATGGTTGAATACATGAGTTTTCTTTTTCATATTTTAATTTGAAATACAAGAAGTTTTGTTTAAGTTATTGATTAAATTTTGGAAGCTTTCTTAGATAATTTATGGTTGAGATTTGGTGAACGTTATAAGGTAAAAAACATTTTAAGATATGGATAGAGGAAAGTGATATTTGTTTGATGTTAATTTCTGTTTATAAACTAATCAATATTATAATTTAAGAGTATAGTGTCATCAAATTTTATTATATTACTAAATATTGTGATTGGTTATTTAAGATCTAATTTTTAAGATATAAAATTTAAAGAAAGAAAATTTATATAAATTTTATAATTTATTTAAGTTTATTATATAAAATAAATCACTAACAAATTTTTATAAACATTATTTTCAATTTTCTATATTTTTTTCTTAATCCAAGTATATTTAGATGAAAATTAATATCTTTTATTAACACTTTGACTAGTAAAAAAAATAAAAAGAACATCTTTTATATTTTATACTTAATTATTGTGTACTTCTGTAAGGCGATTCCGAAGATTTATTACTTTCCTCGTTAAATTGGAAACAACTTTTCTGTGGAATAAAAAATAATTTCTTTATTAAATAAGAATCACTTTATCATCTAAGAGAAAATCATGTTGAATTTTATCAACAAACATAATTAATAAAAATAATTTTTCAACATAGAAATTGTAGATAAATGTCTTAATTTGAAAAAAAAAAATAGAATTAACTTAACAAATATAGTATAACTATGAATATAATTTTTATATTTAACAAATGTTATGAAGAAGTAATAAAAAATGATAAAAAAATAATAATAATAATAATATATATATATATATATATATATATATGAATATTTGTGACTGTGTTGAATTTCTCTTAAAAAACTATTATTTATTTTTGTGAATTGTCTTGACGTATTTATGAATTATTATTTTGAGAAGTCTAATAATGATTGAAGGTGAAAATTTAAATAATGTACAATAAATTTAGTTGTTTAAATAAATTTAGTTCTTTAAATAATTATGTACTTATGTGTTAGGATTTGTGTTTTATTTATGGATGAGTATGTGCATGGAGATACGTGAGTTTATACTTTGGTTTTAGAAGTATTGTAGAAGAGAACTTTTTCTATAAATTGATATAAAGTGTTATCTTAGCCAACTATATTATCTGTATTTATTTATGATAAATTACATTTTAATTGAGAGTTATGATTCAAGAATCTATAGATTATTATTTATGTAAATAATTGAAAATTGTTTTGTGTACTTTTAAAAATAAGACGAGTGCATTTGAGTTACGAGTTGAAATTATCATTGAGAAATGTTCTATGTGTATTTAAAGACAAAGACAAGTTCATATTTAGATGTTTTATTTTTATTTTTCTTACTTGTCTTTAACTAACATATACCAATAATGATAATTGGAGGATGGGCTATGTCGTCAGTCACTGCCTACATCTATCTATAGAAAAATTAAAAAAATTAGTTTATTTTATTTTCTTCACCTTCTCAATTGCATCTCACTTTATCTTTTTATATGATAGAGTTTTAGGGATGGCTTAAGGCCCAAACAGATAAAACAACCGCTTTAGGTCTCAAGGTCTTAAAGGCCTCAAAAAAATTTAATATGCTTTAGGCCATAAGGCCACAAAGGCCTAAAAAATATTTAGACAAATTCTTCCTCCACCCCCATACCCTCTTCTTGCACCCCTATATAATTTTTTTATTCCATAGTTGCCCTTCATGAAATTACATAAATACTCATATCTTAATAAAACCCCTCCCCTTCCCAACTGGATGACCAGGCCATTCGGTTCTTATTTTCAAAAAAAATACAAACCGGACGACCTCATCCGGTTCACAACCCAGCAGATCGGAAAATCCTCAAATTCGCCGTCGACAGCCTCCCAAATCCCAAATCAACTACTCTAATCATCAATATCACCTACTAATTACCAACAAACATCGTCCAAAGCTCTCCCCGCTGTGCTAGTGAGCCAAATACTTCCTTCAGCCCTTTCCTTAGCTAGCCATCCGGTTAAGAGAACCTTCGTCCGGTTTAGGTAAGCCATTCGCGACTTCCGTTCGTTATTCAAAATCTTTCAATTAATCCTTCATAGAAGCATTAGGTAACCAATTTGTGATGTTTATTAGCAATTAGTAGGTGATATTGATGATTAGAATAGTTGATTTGGGATTTGGAGGGTTGTCGAGGGCGAATTTGAAGATTTTTCGATCCGCTGGGTTGAGAACCGGATGAGGTCGTCCGGTTTGTATTTTTTTTTAAATGAAAACCGGATGCACCTCCATCCGGTTCACAATTTCAAAAAATGATAAGGGTATTTATGTAATTTCATGAAGGGCAGTCATGGAATAAAAAAATTATATGGGGGTGCAGGAAGAGGGTATGGGGGTGGAGGAAGAATTTGTCAAATATTTAATATGCTTTAGGCCTCAAGGCCTCAAAAAATTCTAATACTCACATATTATTATAAAATAAAAAAATATTTAATTTTAAAATTACACTAATAAAATTTTAATTAAATTTTTTTTAACTGACTTTAAGTTTATATTGGTGCTATAAATATTATTTAATAACTTTAAATTTATATTGGTACTATAAATACTATTTAATGAATAATATTTTTGAAACTTTCTTATAATAAAATAATAATATTTTTAAAAAAAGTGAACAGTCAAGGAATCTTTATCAAAACTTTCTAATTTATCTCTTTCCTATATTCCAACTATATCATCTCTTTATTGTCATATCATTGTCTAGTTTTATTTCTTTCATTCCTTTTTCACTTATCTTCTTTATTCCTTTATCTCTTTGTTCCTTCCATAATGTTATTTCAACTTGTTTTTAATTTCAAATTTCTTTTATTTCATATTTCATTATTTTATATTGTACATTTATGGGCATGTGTTTACTTAGACTTTGAGCATTAAATTAATTGAGGAATAATTTGTATTCACTTTGACTCCTTTTTGAGTACATCAATATTAGGTAAAAATAATATGAGATTGATCAATTGATCCCAATTTATCTTTTTAACTTAGATTTATTTTATATACTTATAAGTTATATTCAATGTGATATATATTATAATTTTTAATTTTATATAAAATTATACAAATATGACAACTAGAAAATTTGAACCGGGTTATTCAAAACTTCAAAAAAAATGAAAATAAGAGTTGAACTTTTTGTGGAATCACAAAAAGGGATTATGGATAAATTTATAAAAATAAACAAAAAAATGAATTATATTTGAATGAAAAGTATTTGAAACATGATAATTTATTGGATTTGATGGCTTAGATTTATTTTCAGAATTAAATATCTTAAAAAGGAGATTATAGGATTGGAAAATGATAAACCAATTGACATTCTTAATTATATGAAAATAATAAATTCTTTTCCAAATGCATATATAGAATAATGTTAACAATTACAGTATGAGTTGTTTCAGCTGAAAGGAATTTTGTAAAACTTAAACTAATCAAATCTTATTTAAGATCAACAATGTTTCAACAAAGATTAAAAAGATTAAATGGATTGTTTTTATTGTTTATTGAAAAATATTTTTTAAATAAAATTAATTATAATAATTTAATAGATAATTTTGCATCACAAAAAGTTCAAAAAATAAATTTTAGATAAAAACATTATTTTAATTATTTTTTTAATTTAAAAAGACCTCATTTATTTATTTATTTTAAACTTTCTAAAGCTTTGAGCCGCCACTATAGACTATACAATCTCAAATATAATCTTTATATTTCAAAATCTGGAATAAAAAAAAATTTATTATATAATCCAAAATATATTTTAAATTATATAATCCGAAATACAAAAGATTATATTTCGGATCGTGTATTAGAGTATATTTTTTTTATTATGAACTGTGCAATCCGAAATGCAAAAGAACTTTGTATATCCATTATGTAACCCGAAATATAAATTTTGGAAGGATATTTTTGTATTTTTCAAATTATGAAGGTGTAGGGAAAAAAACATGAAGCTGCACCAGGAAAAACATGAAGGTAAAAGAAGAAGCCGTTATAAAAAAGTATAGAACTAGCTAGACATTTTAGTATCAACGAGCTTACATAGACCTATTCCACATAACTCATAATCCGTGCTAGTCAAAGTTTGAAGTGACCCGTATTATTATTTTTTAATTTATATACCTTGAATATGATTAAATATTTTTATTTATTATTTCATTAATTTTACATATTCAAAAATACAAATTTAAATTTTATTTCATAGTTGTATATTTTCTTAAATCATTAGTTTTTATTTTTTTTAATTATTATATTTACATTAAATCCTTGTTTTTTAAGATATTCAAATTTAGGATTAGAAAAATATTTTTTATTTTAATTTTGCAAGTCGGTCGGACAAACTTATAATTATTATAATTATGTGGGATGGATTAGACCTAATCCGAAAGTCTTTACGAGCTAGTCTTCCCCCAATTCAGTATTCACTTTTGATGAAAAAAAAAAACCGAGAGGGCTGACCGACATTTTCACCCCTATGATATATATCTATCATTCTATTATTTTACTGACAAATGTTTTTATTGGTTATAACAAGATCAATAAGAAAAAAATTGTAGATAAGGAAGAAACTTAAGTTTTTATTTATTTATTTATTTATGCATGTGAAATGTTTTGATTAAGGTACTGAGACATACATGTCTATTCATTTTAAATTAATTATGATAATTTAAATAAAATTCATTTTAATTAACATGAATATTTTATTTTGCAACTCTTTTTTATGAGTTTTAATTGAAAATTGATGTTTGTGCATTTTATCTTTTATTTTCACATTTTATTATTAATTTAAAATAAATATTTTAAGGATAGAAATAAAAGCGTCACATCAACCAAACACGTTTTGTTAATAACAGAGCTTTTAACTACAAATTATTAAATCTCAGCTATCAATTAGTTTTTAATCTTTAGTTAGGCTTTCAATTAAAAACTAGTTTTTCAAATAGAATATATATGTACTGACTTGTTTAGCTTTATACATGTAATTGAATAGATTAAACTATTAATTATTAAATCTCAACTATCAACTAGTTTTTAATCTTTAGTTATTTTTCAATTCAAAACTAGTCTTCTAAATAGAATCATATGGAATGACTTGTTTAGTTTTATATAATATGAGTGTTTCAAATTTAGGTATGAATCTAAGTTTTATAGTAAATAAAAATAAAAAATTGATTAATATATAAAAAACACTTAGAATTTATTGTTTTAAATTTTAAACTGAAAGTAGTGTCAAACTGATGTCTTATTTGGTATCAAATTTTTAGAACGATCTATAATTAGTTGTTAATAATTTAAATATGAGTCTTAATTTTATGTTGAATATAATGAATCTTCCTATAAATTTATTAAAAAAATATAAATATAGATATATATTGTTCGTACAACCATTTATAAATTATATTTTCCCTCCATTATAATCTTAAACGTCTAATATTTCTATCCTTTTCTCACTTGATACTGTACACATTAATTTTATACAACTGACATTTCTATATCGTAAAATAATGAATGAGTATCCCAAATTCTTCAAACCCGTGGTTTGATGCGTGTAAGCAGTATTAGCCATATTTGGTTATCTATTGAAGCAGTTATGAGGTCATAATAACGAAATAGTCGAATATGGCCATACAAACGGCAGGTTGTTCTAAAGATAAGGCAATAAAGGACATAGCCCAAGCCCAGGAAAGGGATTATGCATGGAAGGAAGGCATCACGCCTGACTAAGATTCTTTACAACCAACTTAACTAGAAGACAGATGCTGGAGAAAAATTAGGTGGCCTTTTAAAAGACAAAAACGAGCATCTTTGAAAGCCCCGTTCTTGCTCAAACCAAACTATGTGACGCATAAATAAACAAATATTCTACAACTTTGTTTAATGCATAAAACTAGGTCACTAACTTTATTATAGAAATTCGGTTGTTTCATTCGTTAGCCAGATGTCAAAACTGAAATGCAATATGAAGCATCAGTCTTATAAGAATATTCTATATTACACCAAATTGTCATTAAAATGGTTGATGTTTACACCCCTATTATATAATAAATAGTTTATATAAAAAGGGAAGATAATTATATAGTTGATAATAGGCTCCTTCAAATCGACTTAAATAGCAGCACGATCCTAAGTAAAGTACAATACAAGGAGCTAGGTTGAGAATGGTGATGAGTTTATCATTTTCTTCGGTGACAGTAAAGCCCTGTTACATGAGTGTGAGCAATAAGAAAGCATGTTGCTGTGGAAGAAGATTTAGTGTCACGAGGTCAGAAATAAGCGTGGCTCCCAATCCCATACAAGGAAGGCAATTATCGAAGCAAGGATTTCCTCTAACGGATTTACATGTACAAGAGGTTGTTCACAGGCAGTCTCAAATCATTAGTCCTGGTAGCAAGCCTAAGCTACAGATTCATTCAACTTTTCTGAATGACGCCTATGAAATGTGCAGAAATATCTGCGCCGAGTATGCCAAGACTTTCTATCTAGGTATTCTAGATTCTTTTATTAGTTGCAGATTGTTTCAATTAGCATGGATGGCATGGCTTTCTTGCGTAATCTAGCTGACTTCTTCATCAATAACTATAAACAGGAACCTTGCTTATGACGGAAGAAAGACAGAAAGCCATATGGGCAATTTATGGTAAGAAAATAATAATTACATGATAGTAGTAGAAGATTGAAAACATGTTAATGAGGTTGTTTTGTACGGTGAAACCTTTAGTAAAACGATAGCTTCTCTCTCCGCAGTTTGGTGCAGGAGGACGGATGAGCTGGTTGATGGTCCTAACGCTGAGTATATGAGCTCTGCTGTTCTTGATAGGTGGGAAGATAGATTGCACGACATTTTCAACGGACATCCCTATGATATGCTTGATGCTGCTCTTACTGATACCCTCTCCAAGTTTCCATTGGATATTAAGGTCCTTACACTTTATGTTACCATCATGAATTACTTATCAATAACTAAGATAATGAATTGAAGTCTAATGTAACACTATTTACAGCCTTTCAGAGACATGATACAAGGAATGAGAATGGATACAAGGAAAAGCCGCTACAACAATTTCCAAGAGCTATATCTTTACTGTTACTATGTGGCGGGAACTGTTGGCTTAATGACCGTTCCAATAATGGGTATCGCAGAGGAGTCAGTCCTCCCTGTACAAAGTATATATGATGCTGCACTATATCTGGGGATAGGAAATCAACTCACCAACATTCTTAGAGATGTCGGAGAGGAGTAAGTTTCTTGTAATTGTTTTTATTCACTCACTCCTCCTCTGCTTACTATATTATTATTATTATTATTATTACATATGAAATTAAAACTGATATATTATTTCATGACCTTACTGCTTTAATTAGTGCATTAAGAGGCAGAGTGTACCTTCCCCAAGACGAACTAGCCCAGTTTGGATTATGTGACAAGGATGTGTTTTCAAGAAATGTGAGTGAAAGATGGAGAAAGTTTATGAAACATCAAATTACAAGGGCAAGATTCTACTTCAATCGGGCAGAAGAAGGAGTTTCTCAGCTCGAAAAGGCCAGCCGTTGGCCGGTAGGTAAACCCACATATTATTATATTGGTATACTGAAAGCATAATTTATTTTTTCGTCCAATATTCTGCTAAATGAAATTCATGTTAATAGCATAGAAAAGCTAGAATAGGCGCTCAGGATCTTCACTCATTAGTTTGATCTATTAACCGCGAAGAACATTAGGAATAAAAGCGCTAAATCAAATGATAAATTAAGATTACCATGGATACGAACATGCTGTTGCTCTGTTATTGTTAAGAGAATTAATCAGGTAAAGTCCCTGAATATAGTTTAGACATATCGGTATGTTCATCTCATGGACAGAGGTTAACATTTTTCTGTGTGTATGATATGCAGGTTTGGTCCTCATTAATATTGTATCGTAAGATCCTGGATGCAATTGAAGACAACGATTACGACAATATGACTAAACGAGCTCACGTGGGACGAACTAAAAAACTTTTGACGTTGCCTCAAGCTTATACTAGATCTCTCTCAAATCGCAAAACGAAATTTTGTCCTTCTTTGACAAGGCTTATTTAGCAAACTAGTAGCCTAAAATTGTCTGTGTACCAAATTACGTATCCAATGAAACACATACTTGGCTTCCTTGTACAGACAATATGAAAGAAAGTACTGAAATCAATTCTTAGCCTGTATGAATGCGTGTCCTTTGCAACCGTCAACTTCCACGATGGATGCAATATTTCCACTTTTTTTATCCTGACAAATACACCATCAATCAACAATATAAATATTTTCTAAGCTTTTCAACTAATTCGTAGAGACAAAGGATTTGCGGATGTATGAAGTAATTTGCGGCAAGTTTTACCAAAATCTGATGTCTCGACTACTTTAGAATGTCTGAAGCAAAGGGCAATGACATGCCAAATTGTCAATAGGTCTTGTGGTAAGTTGACGAGCCTATGGACAAAGTTTTTCTACAATGTTCACCACGACCACCTACTCCAAAGCCTGAAAGGCAGAACAACAATCATCTATTTCAGACGTAACACTTGTATATCATTTGGACTGTATTGTAGCCAGGAAGTTTAAAGGAAAGTATCTTACCTATCATATCTCTTAACTTATGAGGTCCTAAAAAAGTCACCAACAATAGTATCGAACATGCGAACATAGTCCTCACCGTGTCCTTTTCCATCTCTAGTATTTTCCTGGTCGCCCTCTGACCAATTTCAACATTATTATGAATACTATAAGCACCCAGCAGCTTCCTCCACGTCGCAACATTGAAAACATCTTAAGGTACCTATTAAACAACCTTTTCAGCTTCTTCCAACCTCCTGCGACTCAGTATATATGATTATAGGAATTACAGAATAAATATTCTTAATAATGATATTGAGGAGTAAGAGATCATAAAATTTAAAATTTGTGATTTTGGATTGTGATTTTGATATATTGGAAACAATCTCTTATCTCGTTGTTATTCCATAACCTCTAAAAATACTATTCTCGTTAAATCTATTAATATAAAAAATTAGAAAAGATCCTAAAATTATATTAAATGATTCATTAAAATCATCTAAATCAAAAACCATTTTCAATATTAAAGAAATCAACATCCATTCTCAATATTAAAGAAATTAACAGCTAATATATATTATATATATAAATATACAGCCCACTGGACTCAGGAAATAACATATGACACAACACTGGACTCAGGAAATAACATATGACACAACCATAGCACAGGTTGACAATAATTGAAGGCCTTGTGAAACCAATCCTCCTTAGCTACAAGTTAAAGCTTCAATCATTTCCTTCAACAGAGTTAAAGCTTTTATGGGCTGCTTCCTCTGTCTATCCATCAATAACGAGCCATGAAATGACACTAGAATGCATCTGACTAAACACAAAAAAAGAGCGTCTTCAACTAAAAGACCACAACTTAAGTACATTTGCAATGGCCCATTTGAAGAACGACAGAGTTGATAATGAGAGTGGAGTTGTTGTAAAAGTTGGGTTTAGAAGGATGTTTGAAAAGGAGAGAGAGCAAGTCTTGTGGGTGTTTAGGGTTGGAAGAGAAGGAAGGAGGTGCGTCACAGGACGCAGAAAACGGTGATAGATGGTAGTGGTGCATATGGCTGCTACAACTACAAAACTTGAAAGTGAAAGAGGGTGCTTTAGTTTAAAGAAGGGCATACCAATAACCAAAACAATGGTTTTTTTTTTTTTTATCAGCTAACCAAAACAATGGTTGTTTGCAGGGCACAAAATAAATGTAAAATAAAATCATTTTAAATACTGTAGATTTTTAATTTTATAAGTTGAGATAAATAAATAAATAAATAAAGTTAACTTATGAATGGAGTTTAATTCATTTTATATTTTGATATAAATGTTTGTGGATAATTTATAGTTCATGGACGACAAATCAAATACAAAAGGATTATGGTTTATTGAAAACACACACGCACAGAGCGGTGGTGTGTGAGGGTTGGGACAGTGAGGCCTTAGTTAGTTGGTCTTTGTAGGCAGCAACAGAGATAGCGAATAGAGATGCTCCATACATAACAAAACCAACAATTGAAGATGTGCACGGTGTCAGGTTCTATCCATCTGCTTGTGTGCTGCCCTTCTTCTTCTTCTTCAATATCACTCCTTTGTTGTTATTCCAAAACCAAAACCAAAAAGAGAGTTGGCAATGGCATAAGCCATTTAAGTGTGGCCAGCGCCACTTGTGCTATGGCTAAAGATGTGTGGAGCCGAACATGTGGACCTGCATCCTCCTCTCCCATTTCCGGGGAACGTGGCAGTAGAAGGCAGCAACAAGGTACGTTCCTGGACCGCAGTGTGGACATGGAAGAGCTATTAACGTCAATTGGGGAGACACAGAACGAGGATGAACTGTATGCGGTGATGTCCCCCTACAGCGGGAGGCAGCTGTCTATGCGCTTCATGGTTTCGCTGCTCTCCCGCGAGCCCGATTGGCAACGCAGCCTTGCCCTTCTCGATTGGATAAACGAAAAGGCCCTCTATTCCCCCTCCCTCTTCGCCTACAACGTCGTCCTCCGCAACGTCCTTCGGGCCAAGCAGTGGCACCTTGCCCACGGCCTGTTCGACGAAATGCGCCACAAGGGCCTTTCCCCCGATAGGTACACCTATTCCACCCTCATCACTTCTTTCGCCAAACACGGCTTGTTTGATTCTTCTCTCTTTTGGCTCCAGCAGATGGAGCAAGACAACGTTTCCGGCGACCTTGTCCTCTACAGTAATTTGATCGACCTAGCCCGCAAGTTGTGCGATTACTCCAAGGCCATTTCCATCTTCACCAGATTGAAAGCCTCCACCATTACCCCCGACCTCATTGCCTATAACTCCATGATCAATGTCTTTGGAAAAGCCAAGCTCTTCCGCGAGGCTCGCCTTCTTCTTCAAGAGATGGCCGACAATGCTGTTCAACCAGACACCGTCAGCTATTCCACGCTTCTTGCTATCTACGTTGACAATCAAAAGTTTGTTGAAGCGCTTTCTCTGTTCTCTCAAATGAATGAAGCCAAATGCCCCCTTGATCTCACCACCTGTAACATCATGATTGATGTTTATGGCCAGCTTCACATGCCCAAGGAAGCGGATCGCCTCTTCTGGAGCATGAGGAAAATGGGGATTCAGCCCAATGTAGTTAGCTACAATACGCTCTTGAGGGTTTATGGAGAGGCTGAGCTATTTGGGGAAGCCATCCATCTGTTTCGCTTGATGCAGAGTAAGGATGTACCGCAGAATGTTGTCACCTACAACACTATGATTAATATCTATGGCAAGACCCTTGAGCACGAGAAGGCTACTAATCTCATTCAAGAAATGAAGAAAAGGGGTAATGAACCCAATGCCATCACTTATTCGACTATAATATCCATTTGGGAAAAGGCAGGCAAACTGGACCGCGCAGCTATCTTGTTTCAAAAATTAAGGAGTTCAGGAGTTCGAATTGACGAGGTTCTTTACCAGACAATGATTGTAGCCTACGAGAGGGCAGGTTTAGTTGCTCATGCCAAGCGTTTGCTGCATGAGCTGAAGAGACCGGACAACATTCCCAGGGAGACTGCGATTGCAATTCTTGCCAGAGCTGGTAGAATTGAAGAGGCTACGTGGGTTTTTCGTCAGGCTTTTGATGCTGGAGAAGTCAAAGATATATCTGTATTTGGGTGCATGATAAATCTTTTCTCTAAGAACAAAAAGTATAGCAATGTAGTTGAAGTGTTTGAGAAGATGAGACAGGTGGGATATTTTCCTGATTCTGATGTTATTGCCCTCGTGCTGAATGCTTTTGGAAAGCTACGTGAATTTGATAAAGCAGATGCTTTATATAGACAGATGCACGAGGAAGGGTGTATTTTTCCAGATGAAGTTCATTTCCAAATGCTGAGTCTATATGGTGCAAGAAAGGATTTCATGATGGTAGAGTCATTGTTTGAGAAGCTGGATTCCAATCCTAATGTCAATAAGAAGGAGTTGCATCTTGTTGTTGCTAGCATTTATGAGCGAGCAGATAGACTTAACGATGCTTCCCGAGTCATGAATAAGATGAACCAAAAAGCAATCAGAAGTCACGATCATACTTAGTAGTGTGCATCCGCCTTTCCCTGCGTAACTTGTTGAGGAACATTCTTTTAGCCCTATAATAGTCAGAAAACCTCTCATATTCCCAACCAAGTGTCATGTATATATTTGATATTCACCAATACTCATTCGGAATAGCAGCATCCTGAAAATTAATCATTAAAACTCTATTTCCTGGCTTATTTGCAATCTTCGTTTTTTAGTGTGTCCTTTTGGATTCTTCTTTACTGAAAGATGAGCCGCTCTTTCTGCAAAAATATGACTGTGTTTGTTGTAAATCCGATGAGAATTTCAATTGCAAATGTAACTGAAAACAGTGAATATCTTGCATTGTTGTGTTTCTCTGCGGAAATCATTGCTGTGCTAAGGAAGACTCTACAAAGTTTATTAGTGTTAGAATTTTGTTTTTTTTAGTGAGACAGACCATTTACGATAATTTTTATTAATAGAGCATTTGGAGGTTTTTTTGTCCCTCAATTACATGCCTATAGGTGATGATATGTTGCTGGAAGTTTTTATTTATTTTTGAAAAATAACTTTATATTTTTATACCATTATTATTTGTCTAAGAATAGGTAATAGAAATTTAGAATCAAATTGCCTGCATGATGAGCAAATTTTCAATACTTCAATTGTAAGAGAGTTAGGGTTTGGTGGAAAAACCTAACTTGGAAGTTGATTAGTAGATTTTAACTAGCCAAGGTAGTTTATTATTGAATTAAAAGTGTTTAATAAAAGTAAGAGATAAACTAGTTGATATTTTATTGAATAAATAAAAATTTGTATTTTCTAAACAAAATTATATAATTATGATTTAAATTTTTTTAAAAATTATTAAATTTTTTACTAAATTTTTTAATACTTCTATTTTTTATTTGAATGAATTATCTTATTTAAATAAATTGAACTAATGATTACTGATTAAATTTAATTTTTATTTAATTTTAATTTTTTTCTCAATTTAAACTTATATTACATTCAGTTTGTTTTTTCCAACTTGCCATTTAACCATAGTTTTTATTAGGAAAATTATATTTTAACACCAGTGCATTAGACTCACTCACTCCATCAACGTCTAGTTCACATTGGATTTTAATTTACTTATTTATATATAACACTTATTATTCATAATATTTTAAAGATTGAATAATGATAATAAAATAATCCATTTTTAATATTATTGTTTTTACTATTTCATATGAATTTTATCTTTATTAAGATATTTCACATTATTTATTTCTGAAAAAAAAGACTACAACTATATTTATGTCTATGTAGACTATATTAAAAGGAGATTTCTTTTGAAGAAGAGATTTAGGGCATGAAAAAGTGCCCGCAAAATCTTCCCGATTGGGTGAATTATTGGATTCAATAAGTTTTTAACATATTTCAATATTTTTTTTATTAATATTTATATATTTTTTATGGTAGTAAAATAATATTATTTATTTAATTTTCTTAATATTTACTTTCTTTTCTTCATCAAATAATATTTCTTTCTGTCTTTTTTTCTTTTTTTTTTTTCACTCTCTTCACAATTCACAG